>RCMY010000085.1_pt1 | contig 82193 bp, 83 predicted proteins | sample 2041341 | NCBI WGS metagenome assembly RCMY01 (sample SAMN09708234, study PRJNA481090) | Marine sediment metagenome, whole genome shotgun sequencing project. | reverse complement strand
TCAGGCGACGAGGTGCGGGGGAATGGGTGCTTCGTCGACGACGAGGACCGGCTTCGGGTGCTTCGGCGGACGACCACGCTTGCGCTTGAACTCGACCGGTACACCGTCGAGGACGAGCTTGCCGCCCCAGACGCCGTACGGCTCCTCGCGATCGATCGCTCCGGCGAGGCAGGCTTCTTGCATCCCGCAGGTTCGGCAGATCGCCTTGGCCCGAGCGAGCTCGAGGTCGTCCGCGGAGAAGAAGAGGAAACTGAGCGTTCCGTTGCCGTCGGAACAGCGGGCGTAGCTCGACAGGGCTGGCTCGTCGTCGTCGATGCCGTCTGCATCGACGAGCGGAGAGGGCGCCACTGCCGGCTGCAGGATGCTGCTTCGATCCGGCTGGCCGTCGTCGGCCCAATCCAGTCGTGGCGACTGGGTCGGGATGATCGTGTCGGGGGTGAGAGTGAGGCTCATGTTCGTCGTTCGCTTTCTCTGAGGTTCGAGGTTCGAGGTTCGAGGTTCGGTGTTCGGTGTTCGGTGTTCGGTGTTCGGTGTTCGACAGGCGGGCCTGATACCGGAAATCGACCGGGGCCGACCCGCCAGCCAGGGGAAGCTGCACGGGTCGGCGGGGGGAGCGTCTCGGCCGGCGTGGGTCAGGCCACGGGGTGCTCCTCACGGCGGCGGGTGGCGAGGGCGATGACCGAGCCGGCTCCGACGGTCATCAGGCCGATGGCGAGCATCACCGTCGTGAGATCGGTGCCGGTCTGTGGGAGACCGCCGCTCGGTGTCCTCGGGGTCTCGGGATCACCGAGCGGGCGGGCCTCCTCCGGAGTGTCACCGGGCGCTTCGCCGTCATCCGGCGTCTCGCCGTCATCGGGCGCCTCGCCATCATCGGGCGTCTCGCCATCGTCCGGCGTCTCTGCGTCCTCGGGGGTCTCGCAACCGGGGTCGGAGAACGGCACCGTCCAGGACAGGCTCTCCTCGACGGCGACCCGGATCTCCAGATCGCACAGGTCATGATCGGAGAACGTCTGCTGGTAGTAGCCGGCAGAGTCGGTGGCGAAGGCAATCGACTCCATGCCAATCGTGGTCTCGGCGAGGACACCGCCGGCACCGGGCGCGGCGATGGAGCTCCAGACGGTGAAGTCACACACGTCCGTCTCGCTGTACGACAGCTTGACCTCGATCAGATCGGCGTCATAACGCTCGACATCGACACCGAAGTCGGCAGCGGAGTACTCGGTGCACGCCGGCTCGTCATCGCCATCGCCATCGCTGGGGTCGGTCGGACCGGTCGGTGCGAGGAGATCGCTCGGATCGAAGGGCGTGAGCTCGATCACCGGGTCATCGAGACCCGGAATGTCGATCGGGAATCCCGGACCGTCGTCGGGGCCGGGCGTCGGCACCGGAGACGGAGGGTCGATCGGGAACGGCACGGGGATCGGTGGGATCGGGGACGGCGGACGGAAGTCGAAATCGATCGGGAAGACCGGCACGAAGTCTTCGGGAGCATCCGGCACCGGCAGCATCGGGAGCCATTCCGTCGGGAGTAGGCCCAGATCGTCGAGCGGCAGCGGAAGGTCGAGATCGATGTCGTCGAGGGAGTCGCCGGGGGCTGCAGCGGCGGTACCTGGGGCGAGCAGGGCGCCGAGCGGCAGGCCGAGTGCTGCGAGTACGGCGAACCCGGCGCGACGGCTGGTATTGCGGTGGTTGTTGTCGTGGGTGCTGGTGTGGGAAGCGGTGTGCTGTGTCATGTCGGAGCTTTCGGTGAGTGCTCCAGTCGGAGCGGCGGTGTTGTCGTTCTCACCTGACAAGAGCAATCAACTCGACGGGGCTTGCACTTTTCTTGCAAGAAATTGCGACGAGGGCCAGAGTGGGAACGTGGAACTGGCCCCCGAACGCGTGGATTTGGCCATCTACCTGGTCGGATGGGCCGTCGGTTGGCTCCTGCTGTGGCGTCTGCGGCCCCTGCCGGCCGCTCCTGCGGGGCCCCGTCGACAGGGCGTCGCCGTCGTCATTCCGGCGCGCAACGAAGCGGCATCACTCCCTCACCTCTTGCAGCCGTTGATGAGCCAGATCGGCCCGCATGACGAGTTGCTCGTGGTCGACGACCACTCGGACGACGACACTGCTGCCGTCGCTCATCGGTTCGGCGCTCGCACCGTCACCCCTCCCGCGCTGCCGCCCGGCTGGCTCGGCAAGCCCCACGCCTGTGCCCACGGCGCCGAGGCCACGACCGCACCCGTCCTGTTGTTCCTCGATGCCGACGTCAGGCCGGCGCCGGACCTGGTCGAACGGGTTGCCGCCGCCGTCGCGGAACACCGCGAGGCGGTCATCTCGGTCCAGCCCTGGCACACCACGGGGAGCTGGGCGGAACAGGCCAGTGTGCTGTGCAACATCACGGCGCTCATGGGATGCGGGGCCTTCACTCCCGTCGGCCGCAGGACATCGGCGACCGTCGCCTTCGGGCCGGTGCTCGCTGTCGACCGGGCCACCTACGAACGAGTGGGCGGTCACGGATCGGACGCGGTCCGGGCGATGCACACCGAAGACATCGGCATGGCCCGAGCAGTCGGTCGCTCCGAGTTGTTCACCGGGCGCGGTCCGACACCGTCCGACACGAGCTTCCGGATGTATCCGGAGGGCCTCGGTCAGACGATCCGAGGATGGACACGCAGCATCGCCACCGGTGCCCGATTCACCCCATGGTGGCTGGCGCTCGCCACGCTCGCCTGGGTGACGTCACTCGCCGGCGGGTGGATCACCACACCCATCGTGTATCCACTCAGCGCGCTGCAGCTCTGGGTGCTCGGACGGCGCGCCGTCTCCATCCACCCCGTCACTGCCGTGCTGTACCCGCTCGCGGTGCTCGCCTTCGTCGCAATCTTCATTCGGAGCCTCGGTGCGCTCCTGTTTCGGCGAGACGTCGAGTGGAAGGGCCGGCGCATCGATGCCCGCTGACCGTCCCATGACGGACCGGTGACGCGCGTCCATCGCGACCGGGAGCGTGCCACATGCTGGTTGAATGGAGTCATGAAGGGCGTCCTGAGTCCCGTTCGTCGCATCGCTGCTGCCGTGCTCGTCACCTGTTGCGCGATCGGAGCAGGCTCCGTGGTGTTCGCGCACGACGAGATCGACTCCTCCGTTCCCGAGCACCAGTCCCAGTTCGATGATCCGATCAGTGAGGTGTACATCGACTTCGGCAACTCTGTCGATGGCGTCGAACTCGCACTGGTCGGCCCGGACAACGGCGACTTGCCCGGCACCGTCGAACTCCTGTCCGACACCGAGGCGACACTGACCTTCGAGCCGCTCGAGGTGAAGGGCGAATACCTCGTTCGATACCTCGCCGAAGAGGACGGTCACCTGATCGGCGGCGCCATCTCGTTCGTCTACGGAGAGCGTGCGGGCACCGGCGCCAACCTGCTGACCTGGGGCCTCTTCGGACTGGCCGCAGCGCTGATCCTCGCGGTCGGAGCGTTCTTCAGCCTGAAGCGTTCGCAACAGCCCGTCGAGCAGGACGACCCGGAATCCGCGACCGTCTGAACCCCGGCCCCTCCGACACCGGAGCAGGTCAGGTCAGGTCAGGTCAGGTCAGGTCAGGTCAGGTCAGGTCAGGTCAGGTCAATGAGGATCTTGCCGACATTTGCGTTCGACTCGATGTAGCGGTGCGCGTCGGCCATCTGGTCGAACGAGTACCGCGAGTCGATGACCGGACGCAGCGCCCCGGACTCGAACAGCGGCAGCATCTCCGCGATGAAGCGCTGCATCAGTTCGATCTTGCGTTCCACCGGCCGTGACCGCAGCGTGGTGCCGATCCAGGTGATCCGCTTCGTGAGCAGCAGGCCCATGTTCACCGGTGCCGAGCCGCCACCCATCAACCCGACCTGCACGATCGTGCCGCCCACCGTCGCGGCCCGCAGGTTCCGATCGGCTTCCTCGCCGCCGACCACGTCGAGGATCGTGTCGACACCGGCTGGCACAGCCGCCTGCAGCGCTCCGAGCCAGTCGGCCGGGCTCCGCTCGAGGACGAGGTCCGCACCCAACTCGCGACACGCATCGGCTTTACCCGAGGAGCAGGTGACGGCGATACGGGCACCGATCGCCTTGGCGATCTGGATCCCCGCGGTCCCGACACCGGATGCACCGGCGTGGATCAGGCCCCACCGACCCGACGTGAGACCGCCCTGCACGACCAGTGCGTCCCACGCTGTGAGGAAGACCTCGGCGATCGCTGCGGCATCGCGCAGTTCGACGGTCGACGGGACCGGCAACGCTTGACGGCTGTGGGTCACGACCTTCTCGGCGTAGCACCCGCCCGCTTCGATCCCCATCACGCGATCGCCGATCTTCCAGTTCGTGACCTCGCTGCCGACGGAGGAAACGACTCCCGCGTACTCCAGGCCGGGGATCTCGATGTCGCGATTGCGCGGGTCGGGGTACATCCCCATGCGTTGCAGCGTGTCAGCGCGATTCAACGCCGTGTGGGCGACATCGACGACGATGTCGTCGGGCCCACCGATCGGGTCGGGTACCTCCTCGATCTGCAGGACGTCGGGGCCACCGTGATCTCTCAGGACGATTGCGCGCATGAGCGGAACCTACCCGTCCTGCTCCGTTCCTGCCTTGTTGCAGTTGGTGCCCGGACGCGCCACCGCCCAGGTTCGGAACCTCTTCGAACCCGGGCGATGCGCCTCCGAGCCGAAGCTCGCAGACCAGCGTGGAGCCGAACGAGCCACTCCACGATGAGGACGCCCCGCAACCTAGAGAAGTCGCGACGGTTCGTGCCGATGTTTTCTCGGCGTCACTCTTCGTCGTCGGAGGAACCGGCGGTCGCCGAGCCGACGAAGACCATCTCGCGGTAGTACGCCATCTCGCGCACGGACTCACGGATGTCGTCGAGTGCCCGATGCGAGCCCTGCCCGCGCGGTCGCTTGACGTCAACGGTCGGGTACCAGCGCTTGACCAGTTCCTTCACGCTCGACACGTCGATCGACCGATAGTGCAAGTAGTTCTCGATGTCGGGCAGATAGGCGTCGAGGAAGCGCCGGTCGGTGCCGATCGAGTTCCCGCACAGCGGAACGCTGCGTTCCTCGGGGACGTGCTCCTTGATGAACGCCAGCGTGGCCGCGCCTGCCTCTTCGAGCGTGATCGTCGACGCCTTGATCTGGTCGAGCAACCCAGAACGAGTGTGCATCTCGACGACGAACGGGTCCATCGCAGCGAGCTGTTCATCGGTGGCGTGGACCACGAGGTCGGGACCCTCCGCAATGATCTCCAGATCGTCATCGGTGATCAACGTGGCAATCTCGACGATGACGTCCGAAGTGTGATCGAGGCCGGTCATTTCGAGATCCATCCACACGAGCATGCGCGCATCGTACCGGCCCGACTCGCCCCGGAACCGGGACTGCGCCATGATGGCACGGTGTCAGCGTTCGCCCAGATCCTTGCCGCTCCGGGCGTGCGGGAGGTCTGTGAGCTGCGGCCCGAGGCACCGGGTCGTCTCGGTTTCATGGCGTACCACGGGGGGAATCTCGAGCTGCGTACCGACGTGATCGCCCAGGCCGCCGCCGAGCGGTCCGGTGCCTCGTACTACGGCGTCATCCAACCGGCGCCGATGCGAGAGCATCTGTCGTCGATCAGAGTCCGACCAGCCGAATCGCCGGCGCTCTCGTCGTTCATCGACCACGTCGACATCGTCGTCACCGTGCACGGGTTCGGACGACGCGGGATGTTCAGCTCGCTCCTGCTCGGTGGAACGAACCGCGAGTTCGCCGAGCACGTCGGCCACGCACTACGCGTCGAGCTGCCCGCCTACGACGTCGTGACCGACGTCGCCGCGATCCCGAAGCAGCTGCGTGGGCTGCACCCGGAGAATCCGGTCAACCTTCCTCGCCAGCAGGGTGTTCAGATCGAACTGCCGCCACGTGTGCGCGGGTCGAGCCCGATGTGGTGGGACTGGGAAGGTCCCGGGCTCACGCCGCACACCAATTCCCTCATCGACGGACTGGTCGCGGCAGCAACGACGTGGACGGTCCGCTGACCGTACGTAGTGTGCCTGGCACCATGCGTACGCCTGGCCCGGTCAGCGGAGCGGGATCGGCAGCGAGATGCGGACCTCGCCTCCGGGGCCGTCGCCGAGGACGACGGTGCCGTTGTGCGCAGTGACGATGCCGCGGGCGATCGACAGGCCCAGCCCCGCCGTTCCCGTCGTGGTGTCCCGCGCCGGGTCGGCGCGGGTGAACGGTTCGAAGGCCCGCTCGCGGAACTCGGCGGGGAAGCCGAGCCCCTCGTCGTGGACCCGTAGCACGACGTTCGCGCCGTCACGTTCGACCTGCACCAACACGACCGATCCGTTGGGTGCATGGCGAATGGCGTTGTCGAGCAGATTGCGGATGACACGTGCGAGCTGTGAGCCGTCGGCATCGACCATCACTCGTTCGGTCGCCTCGAGCAACAGCTTGATCCCACGTGACTCTGCGAGTGGTCGGACGATCTCCATCGATTCGTCGGCCAGTTCGTTCAGGTCGAGCCGAGCACGATTGAGCTGCAGGGTGCCGGAGACCAGACGGGTGTGGAGCTGCAGGTCGTCGACGAGAAACGTCAGCGCCTTGACCTGGCGTTCCATGCCGACCAGATAGAGATCCGGATCGTCAGCGACCCCGTCACGAATGGCCTCGACTGCGGCACGCAGCGCTGCGAGCGGTGTCCGCAGGTCGTGCGAGATCGACGACAGCATCAGCGACCGTTCGGACTCGACCGACCTGAGCCGGTCGACCATCACATCGAACATCTCGGCCGCTTCGCCCAGCTCGTCGTTTCGGATGACGCCGGTCCGCGCGGACAGGTCGCCGTCCGCGACCTTCATCGCCGCCTCGCAGATCCGCTTCGCATCGCGCGCCACGGGTCGCGCCATCAACATGGCGACCATCGCGGCCGCCAGCACGGCCGGAATCAGCACCCACATGAGCAGACGTCTGTCGTGGTCGTTGATGAACATCTCGTTCGCAGCGACGGCGATCATCAACATCGCAACGCCGAGCACGGCCAGGTTGGCGCCGAGGAAGCGTCGACCCAGCCGATTCATCCGATGGGCGCGGTGATGGAGTTCGGTGTTCGGTTGCGGATCGATCACGGTTCGAACCTGTACCCGACACCCCAGACCGTGGTGATCCAGCGAGGGTTCTCGGGGTCGCTCTCGATCTTGTTCCTGATCCGCCGGACGTGCACGGTGACGGTGGCGGGGTCCTGCCACTCGGGCGACGACTGCCAGACGGATTCGAGTAGTTGCGCGCGGGAGAACACCTGCCGTGGTGACGAGGCGAGGAACTGCAGGACGTCGAACTCCTTCGGCGTCATCTCGACGATCTTGTCGCCCATCTTCACCTCGCGACTCAGTGGTTCGATCTCCAGGCCCTCGAAGCGCAACGACGTGGGGGGCTCTTCGACGCGGGCTCCCGTTCGACGCAGGACACCGTTGACCCGTGCAGCGAGTTCGCGTGGGGAGAACGGTTTGACGACGTAGTCGTCGGCGCCGAGTTCGAGTCCGGCGACGCGGTCGGATTCATCGGCGCGAGCAGTCAGCATGATCACGGGAATCGAACTGGATGCTCGAACCCGCCGGAGGATGTCGAGGCCGTTGACGCCGGGAAGCATCATGTCCAGGACGACGAGGTCGGGAGGGTCGGATTCGAGCAGTTCGAGTGCCGTGTGCCCATCGGCAGCCTCGGCGACGTCGTGTCCATCGCGCCGGAGATAGCTCACGACCACCTCGCGCACGGTCGGCTCGTCGTCGACCACCAGAACTTTGCTTCCCGTCATCGCGACAGCTTCGCCTGTTCGCAATGCCGGTTCAACCTCGGTGTCAACCTGTTTCGTTATTGGCTCGGCACCCGACAGGCGGTGACACAAGGGTGAGGACGGCCGATCAGGGCGCGAGACGCTCGATCGTCCAGTCCGGACCATCGGTGTAGCGGAGGCGATCATGCAGACGGCTCGGCCGACCCTGCCAGAACTCCCAGACGTTCGGGACCAGACGCCAGCCGCCCCAGTTGTCCGGACGCGGCACGACGTCGACGCCTGCGAAGCGAGCTTCGGTCTCCGCGACGAGCGCGTCGAGGACCGAGCGGTCTGCGATGACCTCGCTCTGCGGGGACGACCACGCACCGAGCTGTGAAGCCCGGGGACGCGTGGCGAAGTAGGAGTCACTGGCGGCCGGAGACATGGCTTCGACCGCACCGCGAACGCGTACCTGACGGTGCAGATCGAGCCAGGAGAACGTCGCCGCAGCCGTCGGACTCTGCGTGATCTGGGCGCTCTTGGCGCTGTCGTAGTTCGTGTAGAACGCCAGGCCGTCGGCATCGATCCCCCGCATCAGCACGATCCGTGCGTCAGGAGCACCATCGAGCCCGATCGTGGACAGCGTCATCGCATTCGGCTCGGCGACACCGGCCTCGAACGCCTGGTCGTGCCAGCGTTGCCATTGGACGATCGGGTCGATGTCGAGGTCGGACAACTCGAGGCCAGCAGTCTCGTAGGACACCCTGCGATCACGAATGGAGTCGCTCATGAGCTCAGCTGATCTCGATCATCGTCAGGCCCCGCATGTACGGGTGGAGCACCTCGGGGATGGTGACGCTGCCGTCCTCGTTGCGGTTGTTCTCGATGATCGCCGCCCAGACGCGAGGCACCGCCAGCGCCGAGCCGTTCAGGGTGTGTGCGAACTCGCTGCCCTTGACCGGCTTGCCGTCGGCGTCGTGTCGCCGAAACCGGGTGTTGCCGCGACGGGCCTGGTAGTCGCCGAACCACGACACTGACGAGACCTCGAGCCAGGTGTCCACGCCCGGCGCGTAGACCTCGACGTCGAAGGTTCGGTGATGGCTCTGCCCCATGTCGCCGGTGCAGATCTCGATCACCCGGTACGGCAGCCCGAGGTCGGCCATGGCGCTCGCAGCCCGATCGACCATGTCATCGAGCAGATCTGGTGCCTGCTCGGGGGTCGCGAAGGCGAGCATCTCGACCTTGTCGAACTCGTGAGCACGCAGCATGCCACGTGTGTCTCGACCAGCCGAGCCGGCCTCACGGCGGAACGATGGGCTGAACGCCATCAAGCGGATGGGCAGTTCCGTGTCGTCGAGCACCTCGCCGTTGAAGAGCGACGTGAGCGACGCTTCCGCCGTCGGGACGCACCACAGGTCGTCCTTCTCGATGGCATAGGCATCCTCGGCGAACTTGGGGAGCTGCCCGGTGGCGGTCAGCGTCGCCGTCGTGACGAGGGACGGAGGCCGGATCTCCTCGTGGACATCGGCGTTGCGGTCGAGGCCGTACTGGGTGAGTGCCCGGGCGAGCGTTGCTCCTGCGCCGCGCTGCATCGTGAACATCGAACCCGAGATCTTGACGGCCCGTTCGTTGTCGAGGATGCCGAGTGCCTCAGCGGTCTCCCAGTGGGGGACGCGCTGCCACTCGGGGAAGGTCGCGTTCAGGGCGATTGGGCCGGTGATGACCGGGTTGTCGTCGTCGCTGGCGCCGTCGGGGGCTGCATCGTGGGGGATGTTCGGGATACCGAGCAACAGGTCGGTCAGACCGGTCGACACCTGTTCGTACTCGTCGGCGAGCACACTCTCCTTGCCACCGAGGTCCTTGCTCTCGACCTGCAGCGAGGCGGCCTCGGCCGAGCGTCCATCCCGGTGCAGTTGGCCGACCTCTTTGGAGATGATGTTCACGCGTGCCCTGATCTCGTCGCGTTCGGTCTGGATGTCTCGCAGGCGCTTGTCGAGCGATGCGGCGCGTCGGACGTCGTCGATGATGGCCGGACGGTGGCGGCGAGACAGTGCAGCAACCACGGCGTCGAGGTCGGTCCGCAGCAGTCGTTGATCGATCACAAGATCAAACGCTACCCGGCTGCTTGTCCTCGGTACCGCTGTGATACGGGATCATCCACGTCGAGACACTCCTCGCATGCGGCGGTCGGGAGATGTCAGGCGCGGGGCTCGCTCGGGGCAGCTGTGGTGGCGAACTCGCGATCGACATCTCCCGAAGTGAGCTCGCTGTCGGAGTCCTGTCGACGTCGATAGTCCTGATCGGCTCCGTAGCCGACGGCAAATCGTTTGAAGAAGATGAAGATGATGATCGACCACAGGAAGATCGCCCCGCCGGTCTTCATGATCGCGCCCGCCAGTTGCTGGTCTTCGCCGACACTCCATCCGAAGACACGAACCGGAATGTCGTACTCGGTGTAGACCGCCCCGTCCGCAAAGGTCAGCCACGCTGCGGGCACGGTCGGGATGATCGACTGCAGAAAGAGGTACCCACACTTGCCGAGCGGACTGATGTGAAGCTCGTGGAACGGACCGACGACCGGCATCCACATCAGCAGCGACAGCATGACGACGACGAAGTGGAGTGTGTAGTGCAACGGACCGTTCGCCAGCGAGGCGTTGACGACGAGTGGCACATGGGTGACCATGACCACGAGATTGAACAACACTCCGGCAATGGCGGGCTTGGTCAGGAAGCGGACGACTCGATACACACCGCCGTCACCGACGATGACGCGCAACAGCCAGGGTGGGGTCGCAAGGAGTGCGAGGGGCGGCAGGAAGTAGCTCAACATCATGTGCTGCAACATGTGTGCTGAGTAGAGGTACTCCTCGGAGATGTCGTGCAGCGGCCAGTCGCTGGCCGCCCACATCATCACCATGGCAGCAACGAAGGCATACACGTTCTTCCGGGTGACGGCCTGCTCACCCACCGGCACAGCACGCGGTCCGATGACTCGCACCATGTACACGAACGCTCCGGTGAAGAACGCAACCAGGACCCACACTTCAGGGTGCCACTGGAAACGCCACGGATCAGTCGAGATGGTCGACTCGGCGGCCTGCATGAGCATGATCAAATCCTACGACCGCGCGACTGCGGAGGCCAGTCGAGCCACCCTGCCAGGTGTCACCCGGTGAAAAAGTGGAACGTCGCCAGCGTGCCGCTGTACACAGCGACGGCGAGCGTCAGTCCGATGTAGAACAGCCGGCCGAAGATGTTGTTGTCGAACTTGACGTGCATGAAGTAGAGCACGACGGTGAAGAACTTCACCACCATCAGACCGAGCAGAACCGGCAGGAACAGGGCGCCGATGTCGATGTAGCTGACGAGGACCTCGACAGCAGTGATCGCTGCGAGGATGAAGAAGATCGTGATGAACTGCTTGTCGGACGGACCGTGGTGGTCGTCGCCGACTTGGTGGTCGAGATCGTGTGCAGCGTGCCCTGTGGCGTCCGCCTCGATCAGTTGGGAATCGTTGGTGTGAGTCACGTTGGTCATGGATCAGGCCGGAATCAAGTAGACGAGTGTGAAGATGATGATCCAGACGATGTCGACGAAGTGCCAGTACAGGCCCACCATCTCGACTGCTTCGGCCTTGTCGCCGGAGATCTTGTCCTTCTGGAGCATGCCGATCGTGGCGACCAACATGATGATGCCGACGGACACGTGCACGCCGTGGAACCCGGTGAGGGTGAAGAAACTCGACGAGAACAGGCTCGTCGTGAATCCCAGTCCCTCGCGGTAGAAGGTCGTGAACTCGTAGATCTGGCCGGCGACGAAGAGACCACCGAGAATGGCGGTCACGCCGAGGTAGATCTTGGTGTTGCGCAGATCCCTGCGGTTCGCTGCACTCACTGCGAGCACCATGGTCAGTGACGACGTCAGGAGCACGAAGCTCGATGCCGACGTGAACGGAATGTCCCACAGTTGGTCCGGGCCGAGGTTCGCCGAGTGCCGGTTGCGGTACAGCATGTAGGTGGAGATCAGGCCACCGAACAGCAAGCACTCGGAGCCGAGGAACAGCCACATGGCCAACTTGTTGTTCGACAGGCCCAGCGACGTGTGATGACCACCGTGCTCGTCGTGGTCGTCGTGCACCGGGTCACCCGCGTGCACCTCGTGGTCGTGTTCGTCGTGGGCGTGATCCTTGACGATGTCAGCAGCGTCGTGCGCCGTTTCGGAGATCAGCGAGTCAGACATTGGCCAGTTCCTTGCTCGTCGCGCCACCATCGGTGGGCCCGTCAGGCTTCGGATCGAAGTCCGATGCGTCGGCGTCAGCCGGTTCGAGGGCCCAGCCGAACATCGCCATGACAGCGATTGCTGCACCGCCGATGATCAGCAACGTGTTGTAGATGACACCGTATGCCATGACGGGCAGCGCGAACGCCAGCACCATCGGCCAGTACGACGGGGCCGGAAGGTGGATGTTCGGGTCGGCGTTGTCCTCTTCGAACTGGACCACTTCGGCTCCTGAGCGCACCTGCACGTAGTCGTGTGGACCGTCGATGTCGGTCGAGCGGTCCTCGTACTTTCGATGGAAGAACTCATCGAGGTGCGAGACGGTCGGAGTGCGGGCGAAGTTGTACTCCTTGGGCGGGCTGCTCGTGATCCATTCGAGGCTACGTGCATCCCACGGGTCGACGGGTGCGGGCGGTGTCTTGCTGCCCGGACGATGGGTGACCCACACGTTGACGAGGAACAGCAAGATGCCGACCCCGAGCACGAAGGTGCCGATGGTGGACACGAGGTTCCAGAACCCGAGGTTGAAGAACCCTTCGCCAGCTCGGGCCTCGGTCCAGCGGTACATCCGGCGCGGCTGGCCCTGCAGGCCGATGATGTGCATCGGCCCGAACGTCAGGTTCATGCCGACGATCATCAGCCAGAAGTTCCACTTGCCCCACGTCTCACTCAGCATCTTGCCGAAGACCTTCGGCCACCAGTAGTACATGCCGGCGAACAGGCCGAGGACGCCGCCACCGAAGATCACGTAGTGGAAGTGGGCCACGATGTAGTACGTGTCGGTCTGCTGCGTGTCAGACGGCGCAATGGCGTGGGTGACACCGGACAGGCCGCCGATCGTGAACTCGACGATGAGTCCGATCGCGAAGAGCATCGCAGTCGTGAATGTCAGCTTGCCGCCCCACATGGTGAGCGTCCAGTTGATGATCTTCACACCGGTCGGCACGGCAATGGCCATCGTGGCGACGGAGAACACGGCGACCGAGACGGGTCCGAGACCCGAAGCGAACATGTGGTGGGCCCACACACCGAACCCGAGAAAGCCGATGGCGATGCCCGAGAACACGACGAACGGGTAGCCGAACAACGGCTTCTTGGAAAAGACCGGCAGCACTTCGGACACGATGCCGAATGCAGGCAGGACGATGATGTACACCTCGGGGTGCCCGAAGATCCAGAAGAGGTGCTGCCACAGCAACGGGTCGGCACCGGCTTCGACGCTGAAGAAGGTGGCGCCGAACGAGCGCTGGAACATCAACAGGAACAGCGCCACGGTGATGACCGGCAGAGCAAAGAGTAGAAGCAGCTGGGTGACGAAGGCCATCCACGTGAAGGTCGGCATCTTCATCATCGACATGCCCGGGGCCCGCATGTTGAGGACCGTGGTGATCAGGTTGATAGCACCGACGAGTGATGCGATGCCGACGATCTGGAGACCGAGGGTCCAGAAGTCGACGCCATTACTCGGGCTGAACGGCTCGGAGCTGTTCGGGGCGTACATGAACCAGCCGCCATCGGCGCCACCGCCGAGGAGCCATGAGGTGTTCAAGAAGATGCCACCGAAGACGAACGTCCACAAGGACAGCGCGTTGAGTCTCGGGAATGCGACGTCACGGGCGCCGATCTGGAGCGGAATCATGTAGTTGGCAAAGGCGGCCGCCATGGGCATCACGAAGAGGAAGATCATCGTGGTCGCGTGCATGGTGAACATCTGGTTGTACTTGTCAGCCGACAAGATGGTTCCGTCAGGTCCGGCGAGTTGTAAGCGAATCAGACTCGCTTCGAGACCGCCGACGATGAAGAAGAACATCGCCACGACGCCGTACATGATGCCGATCTTCTTGTGATCGACGGTGAAGGCCCACGAGCGCCAACCGGTCGTCTCGACGGGCCGGCGGAGGTAGCCGTAGTTCGTGGATGCCGTCGGCGCTGGAGCGATGTACTCCGGTGTCTCGGCTGGGCGTTCGATGATTGCCATGGGTTCAGTCGCTCCTGGTCACTTGCGCTCGAGCAGGTAGGCGATGAGCTGATCGATCTGATCTTCACTCAGCGCGAGATAGGGCATGCCACGAGGAAGACCGTTGGTCGCCTCGAGGCTTTCGGGATCGGTGTACATCGGCTTCTTGGCCGGCGCGTTGCGGAGCCACTCTCGTAGCTCCACTTCGTTCAGACAGTCTTCGGTCACGCCGTCGAGGTAGGCGGCGCCGATCTCGTCGGAGCTTGCCTCCCACACGTTCGGACGGCACTGCTCGCTCAACAGGTCCCAGGATGCACCGGCGAAAGTGTTCCGGGTCATCAGGTTGGTGAGGTTCGGGGCGGCGCCGGACCAGACGTTCTGGTCGGGTCGGGCGATGTTCGGTGTGCCGTCACTGTTCTCCAGACCATTCACCTGGTGACAACGGGAGCATTGAGTGACGAAGGTGGCCTCACCCTCGGCGGCCAGGGTGCCTTCGTCCGGAGCGGTGTACGCCTCGAGTTGGTTGGCCTTCCATGCTGTGAAGTCGGCCGTGTTCATGGCAATGACCTCCATGCGCATGTTGGCGTGGCTCAGGCCGCAGAACTCGGTGCACTGACCGGCGTAGATACCGGGCTGGTCTGCTTCGAGACGGACGGTGTGGATGCGGCCGGGAACCATGTCCCGCTTGCCGTTGAGGCGCGGGATCCACCACGAGTGGATGACGTCGCGACTGGTCCCGCGCACGAGGACCTTCGTTCCCTCTTCGATGACCATCTGACCGGAGGTGACGATCGGCTCTTCGATACCGCCGCAACCATCTTGCACCGGGTAGTCGACTTCCCACCACCACTGTTGGCCGGTGACGTTGATGATGCACTCGGTGTCGTCGGTCTTGTTGAGAGCGAGCAAGGTGCTGACCGACGGGATCGCCACACCGATGAGAATCAGTGCGGGGAGGATCGTCAGCGCGATCTCGAGGGCCGGCTTGCCATGGGTCTGTTCGGGGATCGGCTGGCCGCGGTCACGGAACTTGAAGAAGACGTAGACGAGCGTGGCACACACCAGCAACAACACGACACCGGCAATGGAGTACACCAAGTTGTCGAGTCGGTGGATGGATGCCGCGTTCGGACCAGCTGGGTCCCAGGTGTCCTGCGGTGCATCTTGAGCGCAGCCGGCGACGGCGACGGCGAGCGAAACTGCTGCCGCCGTACGAAGAAGGCGAGATCGAATGGTCACGTCTCTGAACGTACTTTGTGTCTTCACTGCCTGCGTTCTCGTGGTCGAAGGTCGATGGTCACTGATTGCGTTGCGCATGATCATGGGATGTAGAGCTCCAATTCGGCATCGGTGCCCGGAACGTAGAACCGGTAGCCGCCGGCGTCGATGATCTCCGGATCGATACTCGGCTGGTCGATCAGCACGGTGATCAGTTGTGCGCCTCCGGGCTCGACCAGGGTCGTGCACTGGAGTGAGCGATCGCTCTTTGCGACGGTCTCGCCATCGACGGTCTCGGGACCTTCTTCGCCACCGTGCCCGTCGACTTCTTCCGCTGCGACGTCAGCTTCTTCTTCGACGGGCGCCAGGCCGAGGTCGATGGTCAGGCGATGCTCCTCGGCAGATTCGTTGCGGAAGACGATGTTGTTCGCATTCGAGCGGGGCAGATCCATCACGTCGGGCGCGGTGACCGGACCCGGTACGTCGTAGGTCAGTTCGCCTCCGCTGGTGAGCGTCACCGTGTACGTCGACGCCTTGGTGGCCACTGTCTGACTCGCCTTTTCGTCGACCTCGAACTCCGCCGCCGAGTCACACACGTACGCAGCTTCGCCACCTGTCGTCTCGTGCTCGTGGATGTCGCGTTCGCCGTCGACCCCGGCGGCGACACCGCTCGCCACGATGGCGACAGCGCCGAGCCCCAGCGCGCCGCTGACGACACCCCGTTTGATCGACGGTCGGAAGGCAAAGAAGAAGGCGACGCAGGCAACAACAGTCGCAAGGACGACGAAGGCGATGACGGTGTTGGTCTTGGACAGCCAGAGCATGACCCGGCTGAAGGAGAAGGCGACGATGCCGGCGATGATCGCACCGAGCAACGGGTATTCGAGCGGGTTGGCGATCCGAGAGCGGACGTTGGCGGCGATCGTGCTGTCAGCGGTGGCCGCTTCGGCCCATGCCTGGACCATCCACTGCGCACCTGCGGCGAGGATGATCACGAGTCCAATGGTGAAGACCGTCTGCTGGGTGACGACCCCGACGAGCAGCACGGCTCCACCGACGGCGAAGACCATCGGCCAGATGCTGGCACCAGGCGGATTCGATGCGGCGTCGGAGGTCGCGATCGCCGTCGTGTCCATCGCCGACAGATTCGAGTCGCGGGCCCAGACGTTGAAGCCCGCGAGCAGGCCGAGCGCAAGCGCGGCCGAAATCAACCCGACGATGCCGAGGGCTTCGTTCTGGCTGACGCCGTAGACGATCGCGGCGACCGTCGCGAGGACGGAACCGCCGATGAGAAGTTTTGAACCTGTGGTGAACATCAAGAACTCACTTGGTGACGTAGACGACGAACCAGATGGCGGTGAAGACTGCTGCCATCGTGTACCAGTAGATGGCATGAGCAACGACGATGTCGTTGTCGCTCCGGCCGCCGATCGAGCGGAATGCGGTGACAGCCGTGAAGGCCACACCGATGATCATGAGCAGCATGAACATGCCGGTGACGGCATAGAACATCGTGGCATAGGCGCCATCGGAGATACCGAGGCCCATGTCGGCGTAGATGAACGCCTGTGCGTTGATCACCATGATCGCCGTGAGGGCGGTCGTGCCGAGGGCGAAGGCGGTGTGACCGCGATCGTTGCGACGAACAGCCCACACGGCCCATTGGGCGAACGTGCAGATCGCGATGAAGGCGATGAGCGCCACGTTGGCAGCGACTTCGGGGATCACAGTGCCGCTGGGAAGCCAGTTTCCGTCACGCTCGACGAAGTTGGTGCGCTGCTCGGACCAGACGGCGAGCATGCCGCCCGTGAGCATGATCATGACCATGCTCGCAACGGCTGAGCCGATGACGATCTGACGGCGGGGTGCGGGGGCGGGACCGGCGGTGAGGGCCTGCATCACTGGGCACCTTTCTCATCGGCATCGGTTTGGACGGACTTGCCGTAGTTCGGCTTGCTGTCGGCGAGCGGCTCGGCCGACATCACGGTCGGGGCCTCGACGAAGTTGTTCAGCGGAGCGGGCGACGGGATCGACCATTCGAGGGTCTGACCGTCGTACGGGTCGTCGACCGGGGCATCGTCGCTGCGCAACGACATGGCCAGCAGGCCGATGAATCCGAGAACGGTGAGCGCCATGAGTGCGTGACCGACGGCGATGACGATCGCGTAGACGTCACGAGCCTGATCGAATCCGCTGATGTAGTGGGGCAGCGAAGCGAGCACCGTGGCGAGCACGCCGAGCAGGGCGAGCGGCAGCACCTTGGCGGTGGCCAGTTGACGACCCCACAGCTTCGGAGCCCAGTGGGCGACGCCGCCGAGCGCACCCAGGACGAGGCCGTAGGTGACATAGACGAGGGCGCCTTCTTCGAAGGTCGAACCCTGGAGGTCGAGATCAGCGATCGACAGCAGTGCGTTGCCGAGGACACCGACCAGGACCATGCCCGTACCGAGGAAGCCGAACACCATGGCTGACGTCAGGTTGGGTCGGTGACCCTTCATCGGCTTGGCGAGGAACATCGAGAACAGCAGCACCACGACCACACCGAGCAGCGGGAGCAGGTTGAAGAAGGCCGACGGAACGATGTCGGAGACCGCATCGCCGTTGAACGTGTCGATCTCGGCGACATCGAACACTGCTTGTTGCGCGGTGCCAGCGAATGCAGCGACGCCGACGAGCGCGAAACCGGCGTACATGATGCCCCGGGCAGGCGAGCGCTGCTTGAAGAGCAGTGCGGCTCCCTCGGCGAGTACACCGAGGGCCGGAATCGCGAACAGGAAGCTCGTCGGCTGGGTGAATGCCCACAGTGCCCAGTCGTAGAGACCGGTGTTGCCGCCGAAGGCCTCGCGACCGTTGCGGTGGTCGACGAACAGGTAGGTGAGCGTGCCGATCAGGACCGGCATGACCAGAACGATGCCGAGCCCGGTGACCAGGGCCGACATCGCGAAGAACGGAACGCGCCGCATGGTCATGCCCGGTGCTCGTGTCGAGAGGACGCTGACGACGATCGAGGCGCCCGCAGCGAGCAGGCCGACGGCCATCAGCACGTGCGCACCGAGGAACAGATCGACCATGTCGGCATCGCCACCGAGGCCGCCGCCGTTGTTGGCGAGTGCGATGACGGCGAAGACGAGGCCGCCGGCCCACATCCAGAAGCCGGTCGCAGCGAGGCGAGGGAATGCCAGTGCGCGTGCACCGAGCTGCATCGGAACGACTGCGATGCAGAGCCCGACGGCAAGCGGCAGCAGGGTGCCGAAGACGAGGCCGACGCGCTGGGCGTCCATGAGTTGCGGGAGGATGTCGGCGTCGAGACTCGCGACATCGCCGCGATCCAGATTGATCAGGACGTTGACGACGGCTGTGGCGAGCAGGCCCAAGAGGCCGCCGCCGATGAACAAGCGACCGATCTTCTTGTGGTCACTCGAGGTCAGCCAGTCGACGACGCCGGTGAGGAACGTGCCGAATGCGCCCGGCACGACGCCGGCGCTCTCGTCGACCGCTGCCGTGACGGCATCGGAGGTGGGGTCAATGGTGGTCATACGAAATGGAGCTCACAGTTTTGGTTCTACGGATCAAATCGACGGCAGGCCGCGGGACACAACGGCCCGAGACTACTTGGCGAGGAGTGGTTCTTCGAGAATCCTCGCGAGAAACGCCCTCGGTTGTGTAATCCGCAGCAAAGTGCAAGTTCACAAGCACCGGGGTGAAGACCGGGGAGGCGCTGAGGCGCATGGATGAGGTGGCCGCGAGGACCCTCATCACCAGCCGTACTCGACCAGGACGTCGAGCGACATCGCGCCGAAGAGCAACGTGACGTAGGTGATGGAGAAACCGAAGAGGCGCATGCTCGCCGAGGCCGTCGGATTCTTGCCGAGGGCGACCGTTCCGGCCAGGAAGATGCCCCCGAGCACGACTGCGGAGATTCCGTAGATCCAACCGAGTTCGGCAACGGGGATCAGCACGAGGGTCGAGATGACGAGGGCGACGGTGTACCAGGTCATCAGACGCACCGTCTCGGCCATGGAGGCCACGCTCGGCAGCATCGGCACGTCGGCGGCGCGGTAGTCGTCGGCGTATTTCACGGCCAACGCCCAGAAATGCGGCGGTGTCCAGAGGAACATCGCGATGAAGAGCACGATCGGCGTCCACGTCACGTTGTTCTGCACGGCCGACCAGCCGACCAGGACGGGCACGGCACCTGCTGCGCCGCCGATGACGATGTTCTGGCGGCTCGTCCGCTTCAGCCACAGCGTGTAGACGCCGATGTAGAACGCTGCAGCAGCGAACGCGAGTACTGCGGACAACAGGTTGGCTCCGGCCCACAACACCGCGAACGCGATGACTTGCAGGCCCACCGCGAAGATCAGCGCATTGCGCGGTTCGATCACGCCCGTGACGAGCGGTCGGCTCTGGGTGCGTTCCATCAGCGCATCGATGTCGCGATCGACGTACATGTTGACGGCGTTGGCGCTGCCGGCGGACAGCGTGCCGCCGACGAGGGTGACGATGACCAGCCAGGTGGCCGGCCAGCCGCGCTCGGCAAGGATCATCGTGGGCACCGTCGTGATCAGGAGCAGCTCGATGATCCGTGGCTTGGTCAGCGCCACATAGGCGCCGACGACGGTGGTCGGGGTACGCCGACTGCCGTGCGCCACGCCGCCCGGCGCGAGCCGAGACGGAACGAGAGGACGGGATCCGACGGCCATTGCCGACCATCGTACGGTCGCGCGACGAACCCGGCCAACGTGAGCCCCGCGTGTTTCGCCCGATGTGACGGGTGCGCTGGTCGAGTGGTCCGCAGCAGTCCGTCTGTGCCCGGCCCCGATGATGCGTTGAAATCACATCTGTGCCTGGCCCCGATGGTGCGTTCGGACCGGGGGCGGAGGGCCGGGGGTGGGGATGAAGGAGGCGGGTGGGGAGAGTGCGGGCGGTAGCGTCGGCCCGGATGGGCCGCAGGTATGACACCGTTTCCTTCCTGACCGACTACGGCTACCAGGACGAGTTCGCCGGTGTGTGTCGTTCGGTCATCCGGGAACTCGCCCCGCATGCCTCGGTGATCGACCTCACCCACGGCATCGCGCCGTTCGATGTCCGGGCCGGTTCACTCGCGCTTGCTCGCAGCATCAGCTACGTCGCTTCCGGCGTGGTGCTCGCTGTCGTCGACCCAGGAGTCGCCACCAATCGCAAGGCGATCGCCATCGAAGTCGCCGACGGTGAAGGTGTCCTCGTCGGGCCGGACAACGGGCTGCTCGCTCCCGCCGTGTCGATGGCGGGCGGGTCAGGACGCGCGGTGCAACTCAACAACGCCGACTATCAGCTCCACGCGATCGGCTCGACGTTCGCCGGTCGCGACGTGTTCGCTCCCGCCGCCGCACACCTGTGCAACGGCGTCGACCTGATGGAACTCGGCGATCCGGTCGACGCAGATCTCCTGCTCCCCGGGGTGATCCCCCTCCCCCAAGCCGACGACACCAAGGTGATCGCCCAGGTGCTCTGGGTCGATCAGTTCGGCAATGCCCAGCTGAACGTCGGCCCAGACGACCTCGCTGCGACGTTCGGCGAACGGATCGACGTGTTGATCAGCACGCCGACCGATCCGACCGGGGGCGTCACGCGCAGCGCGCTGCGGGCGCGGTCGTTCGCCGAACTCGCGGGCGGTGCGATTGGACTGGTCCTCGACTCGAGCGGAATGCTTGCTCTGGCGATGGACCAACGTTCGGCCTCCGAGGAACTCGGGCTCGATGCGGGCGACCAGGTGACCCTGACGCCAAGTGACGGCACGAACGACGCCAGCCCCGGGTCGACGCCGCAGCCGGTCTCGATTCGCCGCTCCTGAACCATTTCATTCGCGCCCGGACACCCGCCCGCTCCGCGTTTTCGTGAGCTTCTTGCAGTCAGTGACTGCAAGAAGCTCACGAAAATGGAGGATGGCCGCGCTGTGGGGGTGGTGGCACAGTTATGTCAGTCGCGGTGACGTGGCCCTTGTCACATCGCGGATCGCGGCCTAGGGTGATGTTCGAAGCATGCGTTCGCCTTGGTAACGGCGGGCCACGCACGACAGAGCCGGTGTCACCTGGGGGGTTGGCATCGGCTCTGTCCGCGTCCCGGCTCGGAGCGCGAGACCGGCCATCCGTTCAGACCCTGCCGAGGGGATCTTGCTGGTCAGGCGCCGAGTTCGCGGCTGCGTTCGGTGGCCGCACGGACCGCGGCGGCGAACGTGCCCCGGAGGTCTCGGTCGTCGAGCGCGGCGAGGCCTGCTGCGGTCGTGCCGTTCGGTGACGTGACGTTGCGCCGCAGCGTCGCAGGGTCGCCATCACGGGCGAGCAGCGTCGACGCCCCGAGCAGCAGTTGACTGACCACGCGTTCAGCGGTCGGTCGGTCGATGCCTTCGGCGACGGCGGCGTCGGTCAGTGCCTCGGCGACGAGGAAGACGTAGGCAGGACCGGACCCGGCGACGCCGGTGAAGGCATCGAGTTGCGCCTCGGGCAACCGGTCGACGATGCCGACGGCGGTCAGGATCGATTCCGCCCACGCGAGGTCGGCGTCGTCCGCAGCACCACCACCTGCGATGGCTGACGTGCCCTTGCCGACCAGCGCCGGCGTGTTCGGCATGCATCGGATGACGGCGACCCCTGGGCCCGCGGCGGCTTCGATCGTGGCGAGGTTGACGCCTGCAGCGATCGACAGGATGCGGGTGGCCCCGGCAGCGACGGCGGACTCGGTGGCGTCGGGGACGCCGGGCGGCTTGACGGCCAGCACCGCAGCGCTGCAGGCGGGCACGTCGTCGACGACGGTGACACCGGGGAACAGGTCGACGAGTTGCTTGCGGCGAGCGTCGAGCAGTTCGACGACGGCGAGCTGTCCGGGTTCGAAGGCTCCCGAATCGATCATGCCGTGGAGCAGCGCAGCGCCCATGTTGCCGCCGCCGATCATGACGACGTCGACGGGATCGACACTCGGATCGCCCGGTGCAGCCTGGTTGGTGTCACTCATGCCGCCGAAGTTACCGGCCCGGTTCAGGTGTCGATGATCCGAGCGTTGCTCGACGATCGACATCGCAGTCCGATGTCCGGGCGGGTACGAGGGACCGACTCCCCCGAGGCGTACCCACCCGGACACTGGAACAGTGGGCGCGACAGCGGCGTCGAGGGAACGACGAGTTCAGTTCGAGAGCCGAGTTGCCGGAGCGACGGCTGCACGCGTGAAATGGGCGCCGCTGCAGACTCAGTCGGCGAAGCGACTGGCGAACCCGATGCGGATCATGCCCATGAAGCACTGCTCGACCTGCGCGTAGAGCAAGCCGAGGCTGTCGTCGAGCGCGTCGAGGTCGACCCGATCGACCGGCGTCTCACCGCGCAGGAAGATGCCGTCCTCGGCACCGATCGAGAACCGGGCACCGACGAGCCGATCGTTGCGGCGCAGCACGTGTTCGTAGAGCGCGGCGTGGTTCTCCTCGGGCGCCGGCATGACGAAGGTCTCGAATCGCAGCGTGCGCTGACCCAGCGAGAACCACACGGTGATGAAGTCCTTGTCGTCGCCGGCCATTCGGACGAACCAGCGGGCATCACCGTCGGGTGAGCGGTCGACGGCGACGATGTGATCGTGCTCGGCGCCGAGTTCGCCGAGCCACTCGTCGATCCGTCGATCGAGGACGGCGAGCTGTTCGCCGTTGAACGCGTCGCTCATGATGCGGCTCCACTCGTGATCTCGGTGATGTCGAGGACGTCGTCGATGTCGAGGACTTCGGTGACGTCGTCGGCATGACAGCTGACGAGCTCCCCGACGCCGAGGTCGGCGTACAGCGCTTGCAGCCGCTCGGCAGCCGCCCTCCAGGTGTACGACCGAGCGCGTTCTTCAGCTGCCTTGCCCAACGACGCTGCCAGTTCCGGGTCGTCGAGGATCTTGGCGATCGCCGCCGCGAAGTCGGACGGCTTGCGGCCGTCGATCAAGTACCCGGTGTCGCCGTCGTCGACCAGGCTGAGCAGGCCGCCGACAGCACTCGCGACCACCGGGATACCGCACGCTGCAGCTTCGAGGGCGACGAGGCCGAAGCTCTCGCTGCGGCTCGGCACGAGCACCACGTCGGCGGCGCGGTACCAGGTGGACAGGATGTGGTGCGGTTGTGGTTCCACGAAGCGGACCTGGCCGTGCAGGCCGAGCTCGTCGACGAGTGCGTGGGCTTCAGCGGCTTGCACGTCGCCGTTGCGACCGCTGGAACCCCCGACGATCGCCAGTTGCACATCGCTTCGACCCAGCGCGGCCAGTGCCCGAATGGCGACGTCCGGGCCCTTCAGCGGTTGGATGCGACCGACGAACAAGATGAGCGGTCGGTCGGCATCGAAGCCGATTGCCTTGCGCGCCCCGGTCCGGTCGCCAGGTGCGAAGAACGCGTGCTCGACACCCGGCGAGATGATCTCGATACGCCCGGCCGGATCGCCATAGAGCCGCCGGAACTGTTCTTCTTCCTCGACACAGCTCACGCAGATGGCGTCCGAACACTGGATGATCTCGGCCTCGGCACGATCGCGCCACATCGGTTCCGGGTCGCCGCCCTCGGCTTTCACCCGGGCCAGTGTGTGGAAGGTCGACACGAACGGGACACCGAGTTCGTGCTTCAGATGGTGGCCGACGACACCGCTCAGCCAGTAGTTCCCGTGGATGATGTCCGGCGGATCGTTGGCCTTGAACCACTCCATCACTCCATGGCAGAAGAGGTCGGAGATGTCGGGCAGCGCCTCTTTGGGCAGGTGATGCGGCCCGGCTTCGATGTAGACGACGCGGTGTCCGGGTTCGACCATCACTTCGGACGGCAGTCCTTCACGGTCGGCCCGGGTGAAGGTGGTGCACTCCACGCCGGTCTGCGACAGCGATGACACCAGCTCACGCACGTACACGTTCATCCCGCCGCTGTCACCCGATCCGGGTTGCAGCAGCGGCGACGTGTGGAGCGAGATCACTGCGACACGTTGGACCACGGCGCCGACGCTAACGGTCAGGTCGGCTTCAGCGCCATGTGAGCGGGCGACGTGATGCGTGGCACCGTGTCGACCTGCTGCCGAAGCACCACGTCGACCGAGGGTTGTCAGCGGTTGAGCAGGGAGTCGACGTTTGCTTCGCCGTCGCGGTAGCGGCGGACGAGTTCGGCGCTGAGTGCGTCGAGCCGATCGAACCGTTCGCGACGATCCGACGAGACACGCCCTTCGAAATCACCGATCGCTGTGGCAAGCGTGTTGAGTTCGGCGTCGTCGAGCCCTTCGAGACGACCGAAGTGGTGCTGGGCGCAGACGGCGTCGAGTTCGTCTGCGAGCGGATTGTCGCTCAGGTCTTCGGTGGGGCGAGGCGGTCGGGCGGGCCCACCGGTCAGATGCTGACTGAGGACGCCGCCGATCTGCTCGCTCAGGTTTCCGTCGGGTCCGGCGTCGCGTCGCGCGAGCTCGGATTTGACGAGATCCATCCGGGCCTGAGCAACACGGCGCGCGTAGGAGACGACGTCGTCCTCGTGCTGCAATTGCTGACGCAACGCCCGCAGGTCGTCGAGCGACAGTTCAGCGGGGTCGGGGCTGACCTGGGTGTCGGTGTCGGTCACGTGCATCCTCCGGAGACAGGCGGGAGTACCGCCACTTCATCGTTCGGTCCGACGTTCGTGTCGGCCGGTACGTCGTTGCCGTTGACCCAGACGCGGCAGGTGGTGAGCACCTGGGCGAATCCGGATCCGTAGCGGTGGGTGGCGGCATCCAGGACGTCGGCGACGGTGGCACCGTCGAACGCGTCACTACTGGTCCCTGCAGCCTCACGGGCTGAAGCGAAGAGTCGGAGCTGGGCCATGGGCACCAATCTAGCGATGGACGTCCGCTGGTGCGGGGCACAGCGTTGCCGGTGTTCAGCGGACTGCGCCAACCCGGTCATTGCGGGGTCATCGGCACGTCGTGAACCGAACTTGAGGAGAAATCTCAGATTTCTTGCTGATTTCTTCGATCAGTCGATGAACCGGCTCGTCGAGCGTGCTGGTGGTGGCGGATCAGGGCCCGCTGATCGGGACATCGACGGGTGGGAGGCCGACGATGAAGCCGATGGCTGCGACCAGGAGCGTCAGCCCGAGAGCGAGGTGCCGCACCGAGGTCTCTTCGAGACGGCGGGTCGCGCCGTAGTGGCCGAGGTCGGGTCGGGGCATCGACCGCATCGCCAGCGCACCGACGCCGACGAGACCGGCCGCGATCGACATCGCGATGACGCGTGCCGTGTCGTCCATGGCGGCGAGTCCGTGGGTCCAGCGGTCACTCATGCCACGCAGCGCGACGCTGATGTTGAGCACAACGAGGGTGGCCATCGTCATCGCCCAGCGGATCGGGAGTCCGGAGCGAGAGATGCCGTCGCCGAGACCTGCACCGATCGACGCCATCGACCAGATCGTGCGGGATGCGGGGCGCACATGGCCGCCGGACAGCAACCAGTGGCCGATCGAGACGAGCGCGAGACCGCCGGCCAGCATGATCACGCGGCTGGTCGGCGGGAGTGCGAAGGGTGCGACGCCGGTGAACAGCACGACGACGAGGGCGATGACGCTCAGCAGGCGGCGGAGGCCGTCGAGTGCAACGACCGACCAGGTCGCTTCGCTCAGGTTGGAGGTGGCGAGTCTGGAACGGTGGTCGAGACGACGCTGCTCGCCGAGCACTCGGATTCCTCGTCGTGCCCAGGCGATCTCACCGGTGTCGTCGGGCCCGCGCGTCGTCAAGCGGAGGGTGAGGCCGGGAGTCGGTTCGATGCTCGAGTCGGCGTCGGCGTCGAGTTCGTGGAGGACGTGGCCGAGATCGAGTGCCTCGGCGAGCAGCACCGGGAGTTGGCGGTCGGTGTCGCTCAGGCGGCGGTTGCGCCGCCACGCAGGCCGGACGGCGAAGAGCCCGGCTGTGACGATCAGTGCCCCCGAGAAGGCGACGATCTCGAGGACGAGGACCGTCACGGCGATCAACGACATCTGGAGAGAGGCGACTCGCCAGGACAGCCACCCGGACCAGCCGACGAGCCCGACTGCGCTGACGACGAGACCGGACACGTTGATCCCGGCCGACCCGCGGCTGGGCGCGACGCTGACGGCCGCCTCGTCGAGTTCGAGGTCGGTGGCGTGGTGGCCGGTCTGTTCGTCGGCGTGGTGGTCGATGTCGTGCACAGTGTCGTGTTCCAGGCGGCAAGGTGCCGCACGGGTTCATCGGCGCGCCACCGCGTGTCCTTGAACCGCGTGTCCTGAACCGCGTGTCCTGAACCGCGTGTTCTTGAACGGCGTGTTCTTGGACGATGCGTCGGGCCGGAGCGTGCGCGAGCCGCGATGCCGGGTCGAAGCTGTGACGGGCGAGTATCGTCTCGCCACTGTGGGAACCGACAAACGAGATCGCCAACGGGCCAACAAGGCCATCAAGAACCAGCAGGCCGCACGCGCCCAGACCAAGCAGAAGAGCACACGGCTCGGTCTGATCATCGGTGGCGCGATCGTCGCCGTGGTGGGTCTGACGTTCATCGCAAATAGCTTCATCGGAGGCGACGACGACGCTGCGCCGAGCGACACGCTGACAGGCGAGACGCTGCCCGAGAGCGATGCGGGCGCTGTTCTCGATGGCGAGGCTGACGGAGCGATCTTCGAAGCGACGGGCGAGTTCGTGCCCGATGGCTGCCCCTCACCCGACGGGTCCGCAACCCAGGAGCAGCAGTTCGACGCTGCGCCGCCCATGTGCCTCGATCCCGACAAGTCGTACAGCGCTCTGGTGACGACGAACAAGGGCGAATTCACGATCGAGTTCGATCAGGCGAAGGCGCCGTCGACGGTCAACAACTTCGTGTTCCTGGCTCGCAACAAGTACTTCGACGACACGACCTGTCACCGGATCATCCCGGGCTTCGTCGTGCAGTGCGGTGATCCGACGGCCACCGGTGCCGGTGATCCTGGCTACAAGTTCGCCGACGAACTGCCCGAGGCCGGCGAATACCAGATCGGTTCGATCGCCATGGCGAACAGCGGCCCGGACACGAACGGCAGTCAGTTCTTCATCATCACCGGCGACCAGGGCGCGGGGTTGCCGCCGAGCTACTCGTTGTTCGGAGAGGTGACCGCCGGCTTCGACGAGACAGTGGTCGAGATGGAGGCCGCAGGCACGCCGGCGGGCACCCCGTCCGAGCCGGTCGAGATCCAGTCGGTCGTCATCTCCACCAGCTGAGTCGCCTCCCCGTCCGTCCTCTGTTTTCGTGAGCTTCTTGCCGTCAGTGACTGCAAGAAGCTCACGAAAACGACGAAAGCGCTACGGGCCGCTCGCTGTGTCAGGCGGTGTGTCAGGCGGTGTGTCAGGTGGTGAGGCGCGCTGCGAGGTCCGACAGCACTGCATCGCCGACCCCGATCGAGCTCAGGTAGCCGCGGACGCCGCCGTGGTGGTCGTCAAGGTCGGTGAGAATCTGGCGCATCGCATCCGGGTGGGCTCCGAACAGGTGGGCGGGTCGCGTGTCCATGTCGGTCAGTGCCTCCGGGTTGTTGTCGGTGAGCCAGGCGCGCATCCGGTCCATCCCGGCACGGGTGAGACCGAAGTCGGCAGCGATCACGTCGTGGTGGACGCCCAGCCCACCGAGCACGAGCATGGCGAGGAGCCCGGTGCGATCCTTGCCGGCGGCACAGTGGAAGACTGTGGCACCGGTGCCCGGTTGGGCGAGGGTGGCAATGGCCTGGGCGAAACGATCGGCGCCCTGATCGAGCATGTCGCGGTAGGCCCAGACGAGAAAATCGATGCCGCCCTGCTCGGTCGGTTCGAAGTCGGGCACACCGGTCTCGGTCCACGTGGCGTCCATGATCGACAGGTGGTGGTAGGCGACAGGGTGCCGCTCGACGGGAAAGGCACCGCGTTCGGAGATCTCGTTCGAGGTGCGCAGGTCGATGACCGTGCGGATGCCGATGCCGTCGATCAGGTCCAGATCGTCGCCGGCGAGGCGGTGCAGCCCGTCGGCGCGGAAGATGCGACCCCAGGCGGTCGTCCCGCCGCCGGCCAGCGGGTAGCCACCGAGATCGCGGAAGTTGAAGACGTTGGCGAGCGGGACTCGACGATCGGGATGATCGACGAGTCGCAGCACCTCGGCCGGGTCGATGGCGATGAGGGGCGATCGGTCGGTTGCTGTCTCGGCGCTGGGTGCGGACATGGGCTCGAACGCTAACGATCACCGGTGACGCGTCGGTGAAGCCGACGTGAACGAGACGTCACACCGCCTGGCTGATCGGTCACGTCGGGACCGGGGTCCGAGATCAGATGTACGGGGCGCCGCCTTGGGGAACCTCGATGGGCGAGGCACAATGGTGACGTGCCGACGACGCTCGAACCAATGCGGGTGGAAGAACCCGATCTCGATGAGGAGTTGGCCAACGACCGCCCGTGGGTGGTGATCGTGTGGAACGACCCGATCAACCTGATGAGCTACGTCACGTTCGTGCTCAGGTCGTTGTTCGGCTACTCCGAGGAGAAGGCCACGGCGCTGATGCTCGACGTACACCTCAAGGGCAAGGCGGTCGTGGCGAACGGCAACCGCGAGGAAGCCGAGATGCATGTGTACCGCCTGCACGAGCACAGCTTGTGGGCGTCGATGGAACACGATGAATAGGCAGCAGGAATGAGCAGCGGGCGTGACCGCGACTTCGTTGCTCCGGTCGAACGCATCGACGACGACGAACGCCTCGATGCCGATCCGCTCCGGGCGTTCGACACGGGCGCCACCGGCACCTTCACCCGCTACCGATTGAACTTCGATCCGGACGAGCGTGCGTTCCTCGTCAATCTGTTGGCGCAGCTGAAGGACTTGTTGACGAGCGAAGCGACGGTCGAGACCGCACCGCTGCTGCATCGCCTCTTTCCACCGGCGTTCCACGACGATCCGGAGAAGGAAGCCGAGTATCAGCGGCTGATGCGCGAGGAACTCGTGGCGAGCCGGGTGGCAGCGATCGACAGCGTGTCGGCATTGCTCTCCCCCGACGACACCGCGGCCGATGATGCAGTAAGACCGAAGAGCATCACGTTGAGCGAATCGGAGCTGATGGCGTTCATGCAGTCGTTGAATGCGATCCGGCTGGTGCTGGGCACGCTGCTGAACATCACCGACGACGAGTCGTCGGACGAGGCGGAGCACGAGGATTCCTACGAGTTCGGTCTCTACGACCACCTCGGCTGGATCCTCGAGTTCACCGTCCGCGCCCTCTCAGGCGCCTGACGTTGCGCCGCGTCGAGGTTCCTTGCAGGGACTTCTCTCCGAAGGCCCAACATCACCTATCGTCGTCACCGACGAGATTTTCGGGCGGTGAGACCATTCGTCTGACGGCTCCGTGCGTCTCGCGAGTTCGATGACGATTCCACGGTCCCATTTCTTTCAGTGGGGGTTTTTCTCGGACTTTCAGGTGAGGAGCAGATTCGATGGCCGACAACGGACGATTGCATCCGAGCGCTGACGTGTATCCGTTGGCGTTGGAGGTCGGTGGCATTGCCGTATGGGACTGGGACCCGATTTCTGACACAGCAGTGTGGTCGCCGATGTGGGGCGAGTTGCTGGGCTGGCCCGTCGATGAACTCCCGACGAGTTTCGAGGGCTCGCTGGATCTGGTGCATCCCGAGGATCGTCCGATTCTGGAGCACCATCTCGGGGCCTTGCTCGATGGTGGGGACAGGCGTCAGGCGGAGTACCGGTTGCGCCGGTCCGATGACAGCTGGCGACGGTTTCGCGGTTCGGCCTGCACCGTGCTCGACGAGGCCGGACAACTCAGCCAGGTGGTGTTGGTCGTGGTGAACTCCACGGCGGAGCACCGTGCGCTGGAAGAAGCAGAGCGTCGCCGGCGGCTCGAGGAAGTGGGGCGGCGCAGCGCTGCTCGCCTGATCAGTGCAGATGGTGCCGAGATCGAATCGGCTGTGCGGAGCGGACTGCAGGACTTTGCGAAGCTGCTGGGTGCAACCCGCTCCACACTCATCCTCGCCGATGAACTTGCTGGCTCTTTCCACGACCGCGTGTCCTGGAGTGCGTCCGAGAGCTCCGAGGACACCGTGTCACCGCCGCTTGCGCACTACCCGTGGCTGGCGGCAGAGCTCTCGGCCGGTCGAACGGTGTCGGTGGCGAGCCGCGACGAGCTTCCAGCCGATGCCGATGCCGCGCTTCGGCAGCGACTCGAGGAATTGTCGGTCGAGGCCGTGCTGTTGGTGCCGGTGGTCGTCGACGGTGAGATGACCGCTGCGGTCAGGCTGGTGTCCGACGATCCCGTCGACTGGCCCGCCGAAGCAGCTCCGATCCTCGGTGCGTTCTCGGATTCCTGTGTGCAGGCGTTGCGCCGTCACCGGCTCGAGGTCGGGCTGCGCGTGGCCCACGGCCATCTCCAGCATCTGGTGGATCGCAGCCCGGTGAAGATGTGGAAACTGGGTGTCGACAACAGCCTCGTGGTCGGCGATTTCGGCGACGAGGGTGCAGTCGCTGGGCGTTCATTCCAGGGAATCGACCAGAGTTGGACACGGTCGCTTCACCCTGATGACTTCGACACGACGATGGCGGGAATGGCACAGGCCCTCGCAGGCCAAGAAGTGCACTACGAAAACCGGTTCCGCCACGGTGACGGGCACTGGCTCACCTTCGAGAGCTTCCTGCGACCGGTCATCGGCACGGACGGATCAACCGTCGAGGTGCTGGGTTACAGCATCGACATCACCGATCGAAAGATCGCCGAGGAACAGCGGCGTGCGGCTCAGCGACTCGAAGCGATCGGCCAGCTGGCCGGTGGAGTCGCCCACGACTTCAACAACCTCCTCACGGTCATCCACGGCTACATCGAGATTGCGCGCCAGGGTGAGATCAGTGCACTCGACGAGGCGATGGTCGCAGCCGAACGGGCCCGAGACCTCGTCGAGCAGCTGCTCACCTTCAGCCGCCAACGCGACGTCGAAGTGGCCTCCGTGGACCTGAACACCATGATTCGTGCCTTGCACCGCATGGTGGACCTGATCAGCGCGGACATCGAGCTCGAGTGCGTGCTTGCTGACGACCTGCCCCCCGTCAGCGTCGATGTCGTCCAGCTCGAACAAGCGATCCTCAACCTCGCTGTCAACGCTCGCGACGCAATGCTCGACGGCGGGACACTGACCCTTCGCACCGACATGGCCGATCCCTTGGCCCTGCCTGCTGGGCTCTCGGACAGCCACTACGTACGTCTCCGGGTCGCCGACACCGGGAGCGGCATGACCTCCGATGTAGCGGCCCACGCCTTCGATCCGTTCTTCACGACCAAGTCGAACGGTCACGGCACCGGCCTCGGCTTGCCGTCCGTGCACGGAGCCGTCACCTCGGTGGGCGGCACGGTCCGTCTGTCCACCGCACCCGGCCGAGGCTCAACGTTCGAGCTGTTCCTGCCCGTGGCCACTCAGGCACCCGAACCGAGGGAGATCGCCGACCTCGGCACCACTGAATCGGCGACCGAGGCCACCGTGCTCGTCGTCGATGACCAGCCCCAGGTCGGAGACCTCGCGGTCAGCATCCTTCAGCGCGCTGGCCACCGCGTCCTCGTCGCCGCCGACGGCGCGACCGCGCTGGAGTTGGCGCAGGGACGCCACCTGGATCTCGTCGTCACCGACGTTGCCATGCCGCGGATGACCGGACCCGAACTCGCTGCGGCACTGCGCGTCGAACGTCCTGATCTCATGGTCGTCTTCATGTCGGGGTACACCGGTGAATCGCTCCCCACCGACGATCGGTCCTGGTTCCTGCAGAAACCCTTCACACTCGCGCAGCTGACCGACATCACCACACGAGCACTGAACCAGACGACCCACTGACCGCCGAGCCAGGACGACGAACACTCCGCCGGACCCACGGGCGGCCCCTCTCGACGGCCAGGTCGAAAGCGTCACGCTCCGCATCCGGGGAGTTGTCCCCGTCGACCCGGAGTTCGGGGCGGCTTACGCTCTGCCAGGTGACCACGTCGCACGGATCTGATTTCCTCATGCGAGCGCCCGTGTCCCACTGTCTGAGTAGCGGGTGGTCGACACACCACTTGCCACGTGTTGCGCGACATCGACCACCGAGCCGGAGAAAGGAGCCCGCAGATGAGTGAGTCTGAACGAAGTCCTGAACCCCTGATTCGGGACCTCAACTACTGTCGGGTGTTCGCAGGAGGGGCCCGTCGAGTGACCGCACCAGCACAGGTGATGCCAACGAAAGACCGCAGCGCAGCGGTATTGGCGCGCGTTGCCGGCGATGTCCGAGGCGCCTGGGCTGCATCGCCGAAGATGCTGCGGGTCCTGACGGTCGTTGCTGCCGTCGCGGCGTCGGCGACGGCAGCAAGTGACGATATTTCCTCCGCGAGCGGCCTCGCCATCGCGGTGATGGTCTCCGCTGCACTCGTCGACTGGCACACGCGACGCTTGCCGGATGCCATCGTCATGACCGCCGCGATCGTCTTCGGCCTGGTCTGGTTCTCATCGTCCGTCACGGGGAACGGACCGTCACCGGTCGATGTCGGTCTCGGCATCGCGGTGTTCGCCGGGCCACTCCTGGTTCTGCATCTCGCCACACCGAGTGCCTTGGGCTTCGGCGACGTCAAAGCAGCAGCCGTACTCGGGATGGCGGTCGGGGCGGTCGCTTGGGGCTTGGCTGCCTGGGCCCTGATGGCCGCAGCGGCATCGACCGCTCTGGTCGGCCTCGTGCTCCGTCGGTCGACGCTGCCACTCGGTCCGGGACTCGTGGCCGGAGCACTCTCCGCCCTCTTCGTCGTCGCCGTGTTCGGCCTGGACGGGATCGGGTTCTGAACATGCACCTGCGCCCGACGACCCGTCCAGCGATCCTCTCGACACATCGATCAAGGAGACTGTTGACATGACATCGACGATTCGACGAGGCGGCGCTCCGACCCCGGCGCCGCAGGACGACCAGTCGATCGTCTCCCTGACGCCGCCGACACGGCGACGTCCGTCATGGGTGCTGATCGGAACCATCGTGGTCGGACTCTCGGCGCTGCTCGGCGCCTACGTCTTCGGCACGATCTCCGACACCATCCAGGTGACCGTCGCAGCACGAGACCTCGATCCTGGCGAAGCGATCGGTGCCGGCGACCTTCGTGTCGTCGAGATGGGACGGACCGACGAATTCCGCGCCATCCAGCCCTCCCAGCAGGACCTCATCGTCGGCCTCGCGCCGCGTGGACCGATCCCGGAAGGGACGATGCTGAACACCGGACTGTTCGCTCCTGCCGAATCGGTCATCCCAGCCGGCAAGGTCGTCGTCGGCAGCTCGCTGTCTGCCGGCGCTGTGCCGACAGCAACGCTCGGTGCCGCTGACAAGGTGGTCATCCTCGCAACGTCCGCAGCGGTGGTCGGCACCGGAGACACCCCGGCACCCGCGACCGTCCTGGGTCAGGCAACCGTGTGGTCCGTACGCGGCGAGGCGTCGACGACCGGCGACTCCGGCCGCGTCTGGGTCGCACTGCTCGTCGACGAGAGCATGCAGAGCGACGTCGCTCAAGCCGCCGCCGACGGGCGACTCAGGTTGGCACTGACCGGATCATGATCGTCTCGCTGTCCTCCGTTGCAGGCGCTCCTGGCGTCTCGTCGCTCACCATGTTGCTCGCCGCCGGTTGGCCCGCCGAGTACACGGCCACGGGGTCCACCTCGGAGTCACCCGTCCGCATGGGTCGCGTCGCCCTCGAATGCGATCTCGACGGTGGTGTATACGGAGCGCGCTATGGCATCGGCGTCGAACCCGGTGCTGCGACCCTGGTGTCACGAACACGCCACAGCCCGAGCGGCGCGCAGGAGATCGACTTCTTCGGCAGGTCGGTGGGCGATCAGGCATGGGTCGTTCCCGGGCCCGAGTCGGCTGAGGCTGCCCGCCAACTCTGGTCCGGTGCCGGCGTCGCTGATTCGGTTGCCGCCTCCATCGTGCAGGACGACCGGGTCTGGTTCGTCGACGCGGGTCGCGCCGGTTCGTCATCGCCGATCGCTCCCCTCCTCGGCAACGCCTCGCTCTCCCTGCTCGTGTGCCGGGCCGATCACGAAGCGGTGGTCCAGGTCCCTCCCCGAGTGAAGGACCTGCGGTCGATCGGCTGTTCCGTGGGTGTCGTCATCGTCGGCAAGCCACCGTTCCCGGAGCACGAACTCAGCGAGTTCTTCGACACGTCGCTGCTGTGGACACTCCCGGCCTCCGACGACCTCGTCGCCCTGTCCCGGTCGGTGTGGTCGTCGAAGAAGGTCCGGCGTTCCCTGGCCTGGCGATCAGCGCTCGAGATCTCCCACGATGTCGCCGAGCGAGTGGCCTTCCGCTCGGTCGGCACGCAGACCGACGAAACGTTCGAGGGGGCCGTCGATGGCCGTTGATCGCAACATCTCGCAGGTACTTCTCGAATCCGTCCGCTCGGTGCTCGTCGACGAGGCAACGCGCCGAGCCGACTCCGGGCGTCCCGCACTCGATGATCTCGCGATGCGTGCCCTGTCGAGCAAGGCAGCACGCGATGAGCTCCGGTCGATCGATCAACGACGGATCGCCGATCACCTCCCACGACTCACCGAGCAGGAAGAGTCAGCGCTCGTCGCATCCGTCGTCGCGATGTCGGTCGGACTCGGACCGTTCGACGTCCTCCTCGCCGACCCGACCGTCGAGGACATCTGCGCCACGCGCTTCGACTGTGTCTTCACGTATCATTCCGACGGCACCTGCAAGCGCCACGACGATTCGTACTGGGACAGCGAGAAGGCGATGTCCGACGAGATCTCCTTCATCGCCCGGTCGCGCGGTCGGACCGAGCGGCAGTTCAACGCCCAGCACCCGCTGCTGACCATGCGCATCGGTCGCGGACTCCGACTCGCTGCCCAGCGCGACGTTTCCGAGAACGTGTCGTTCACACTTCGCCGGAACACACTCGGCAAGGTCGCGATCGCCGACCTCGTCGGCATGAAGATGTTCCCGCCCGTCATCGGTGACCTCTTGCGCGCCTTCGCCAACGCTCCGGAGATGCGCGTGGCCATCGGTGGGGCCACCGGTGCGGGCAAGACCACGGTGATGCGTGCGATGACGAACGACACCGACGAGATGCGCCGCCTCATCATCATCGAAGACACCGCCGAACTCGACCTGTTCGATCCGGACACTCGGGCCAACGTCGAGTCGTGGGAACAGCGCGAAGCCAACTCCGAGGGCGAGGGGCTGGTGCCACTGTCGGAGCTCGTGAAGCAGGGCTTGCGCGTGCGGCCCGACCTGCTCATCGTCGGCGAGGTCCGCGGCAGCGATGCGGCGATTCCGATGCTCGAAGCAATGACGCACGGCCAGGCCTCGATCACCACGGTCCACGCCGACGATGCAATGGGCGTGCTCAACAAGCTCGCCCTCTTCCTCGGCAAGGGGGAAGACTCGATGAACAGTGAGTCGGCGCACAACAACCTGTCCCAGGCGCTCGACTTCGTGGTGCACGTCGACCGCGGTGTCGACGGTCAGCGCTTCGTCTCCGAGATCCTCGAGGTGTCGGGCTTCGACGGCAAGCAGGTCACCACGCAACCGATCTACACCGCACACGACGGTGACGGGCACACGATGCACCGGCTCACCACGTCCCACATCCGCAAGCTCGAACGCGCCAACTTCGACACCGACCGTCTCGGTGGGGGCTGGCGATGAACGCGCTGATGGGCGCGATCATCGCACTGATGGTCTGCGGTGGGCTGGGGCTGGCCGTTGCGGGATACGTCGGTGTTCGTGAGTCGGAACGGACCGTGCCCGACATCGAGTGGGGGGAAGTCGGTTGGCGTTTCGGCATCGCACTCGCCGGGTTCCTCGGCGTCTGGCTCTGGACCGGGTGGCCGATGGCCGGCGCCGCCGTCGCCGCGATTGCACTGATGGTGCCGGTCTTCCTGAGGGCACGAACACTTCGTGACGAACAACTGGAGCGCTCCGACGCCCTGGCCACCTGGGCCGAGATGCTGCGCGACACCATTGCCTCCCACGCCGGTCTTCGCCAGGCGATTCTGTTGACGTCGAACGTCGCACCGGTGCAGATTCGCGATGAGCTCCGACGGCTCGCGATCCGCACCGATCGGATGTCACTCCCGGACGCCCTGCGGACCTTCGCTTCCGAGATCGAAGACCCGGTTGCCGATCTCATCGTGGCCGCCCTCGTCATCGCCGACGAGAACCAGGCCCGTAATCTCACCGAACTGCTTTCCGAGATCGCCTCCTCGGCACGCCAGCAATCGGCCATGCGGCGCCGCATCGAGACCGGTCGAGCGCGCACCTACGCCTCGTCGAAGTGGATCGTCGTCATCACGTTCGCACTGGCCGGTGGACTCGTGCTGATGGCCCCGCAGTTCCTCGACCCCTACGACGGCTTCGGTGGCCAGATCGTCCTCGGGATCATCGGCGCACTGTTCGCCGGGGCGGTCTGGTCACTGATCGCACTGTCCAAGCCCGAAGCGCAGCCGCGACTCCTCGCCGGCGTCGAAGCAGAGGTTGCGTGATGTTGCTCGTTCTCGTCGCCATCGCCGGTGGAATGTTCGGCGGCGGCGTGCTGATGATGGTTCGCGGCGCCACAGGCCCGACCGCGACGCTGACCGACTTCTTGGACGAACTCAAACGACCACGACACGCAACCGACGCTGCGGCCGGCACCACGGTCGACCGACTCCTCGCGAGCACGGTCCAGGGGAGCATCGACAAGCATCGATCGAACCTCGACATCTGCGAACGCACTGCGGTGAAGTTCGCGACCGACCGCCTGCTGTGGGCGACGATCTTCGCGATGCCCGGGTTCGGGCTTCTGCTCGCGACGTTCTCCGGTTGGGACGTGGTGCCGCCGTCGTTGGCACTCCTGGGCACGATTGCGCTCGCAATCGGCGGCTGGTTCTACGCACTCGCCGACCTTCGGTCCGATGCCCTGAAAAAGCGTCGCGAGTTCCGCCACGCACTCGCCGCCTACCTCGAGTTGGTGACCATTCTGATGTCAGGCGGCGCAGGCGTGCAGTCCGCCATCTACGACGCGGCGGCGATCGGTCGCGGCGCTGCATTCCGCCACATGAAGTCCGCGCTCTCCCAAGCCCAGGCCCGACGTGAAACACCGTGGGCGACCCTCGGTGCACTCGGTGGCCGACTCGATGTTCCCGAACTCGTCGAGCTGGAGCAGGCAATGACGCTGGCTGCAGACGGTTCCCGCGTCCGCGACTCGCTGCGAGCGAAGGCCGAGGCGATGCGTGATCGCGATCGCGCCGAGAAGGAAGCCGAGGCGGAGCGTCGCTCCGAGTCGATGGTGCTGCCCGTCGCGATGATGTTCGCCGGATTCCTCCTCCTGATCGGATACCCCGCTGTACAAGCATTGTCGGGGCCGACATGAGCACCGTGCTGCACTGGTCCGGTCACCTCGGACTCCACAACCCGTCATCACCATCACCATCACCATCACCATCACCATCACCAACACCAGATCGAACAACCACAAGGAGCAGCAATGCTGAAGACACAAGTCCAGGTCCTCGAGAGCTGGAGACGAGCACGAGAGTCCGCCCTGTCGACGCAGATCGACCGTCAAACCCGCGATCGGGGCGAGGTGACCGCGCAGACCGCGATGATCGCACTCCTGGTGATCGCCGCCATCGCAGCCGGCGGGATCATCGCCAGCAAGATCACCGGAAACGCCAACAAGATCCCGTCTCCCTGATCGAGAAGGCCGAAGAGGAGGCCGAATTTCCGGAAGGCTCCAGCGACGTCGCAACCCACCGCCGATTCCGCTCTGACCGCGGTGAAGCGCTGATCACCGTGCTGATGGTGCCGTTCATCCTCATCGGCATGATGCTGGTCGTCCAGTTCGGGCTCGCCTACTACGCACAGCAGGTGATGTCCGGTGCAGCCCAGGACGGCGCTGCGTCCGGAGCGCGCGACGGAGCCTCTGCGGCAAGCGGCCAGGGCGTTGCCGATGGGCTCGCCCAATCCGGTGCCGGTCACCTGTTGACGTCGTACTCGTCGTCGTCGAACTCGGATGGGAACGTGATCACCGTCACGACCCGCGGCAACGTGATCAAGGTCTTCCCGCTGTTCCCGAGCATCACCGTCGCGGCGACGGGCTCGGCATCGATCGAGCAGTTCGTGCCGCAGGGGTCGCCATGAAGGTACGCAAGCACTCGCGCGGTCGCGGTGACACCGGATCCGCGGGCGTGGAGACGGCGCTCGCCGTCGTCGCCCTCCTCTCGATGACCTTCTTCATCGTCGGCGGCCTCCGCATCACGAACACCAACGGTGACGTCTCGGCCGCCGCCCGAGCGGGCGCCCGCGCCGCTGCGTCAGCAGGCTCGGTCGGGGCGGCATCGTCCAACGCGTCGTCCGTGGTGAACGCCATGCTCGCATCGCGCGGCGTCGCGTGCGTCGGTGGCCCATCGACCAGCGTCTCCGGCGCCGGGTCTGCGAACAGCCTCGTGCAGGTGACCGTGACCTGCACGGTCAGCCTCGGCGACGTCGTCCTGGGCGGGTTCCCTGGGTCACGTTCGGTGAGCGCCTCCGCCATCGAGTACACCGACAGCGTGCGAGGTTTCTGATGGCCGCCATCGACGCGGTCCCCCGCCCCCACTCTCGAACGACGCGTCGTCGCGGAGCAGGCGATGACGGAGACACCATGTTGATGACCGTGGTGCTGCTCACGTTCCTCATGCTCGGAGCGTGGGCGCTGATCTCGGGTTCGCAGCAATGGGGTGCCCGGCGCGATGCGCAGGCCGTCGCATCAGCCGCTGCTCGGGCTGGCGCACAGGTCTCCGAAGAAGAGGTCCGGGGCGGTCTCAGCATCGATGCCGGTCTCGCCGCCCAGCGAGCGAACAACGTCCTGTCAGCCTCGGGCTACAGCGGTTCGGTCTCGGTCAACGGCATCACCGTCACCGTGCAGGCAACCGGAAGCGTCGACTATGCGTTCCCTGCTCCGGGGTTCCCGTCGACACTGACGGCGTCCGCGTCATCGAGTGCAGCTCGCGGCGTGCAGGGCGACGAGGGAGGGTGACATGAACCGAATCGTTCGCGCCGGTGGCGCAGTCGTGTTGCTCGTGGCCCTCGTCGTCGGCGTGCCACTCGTTCTCGTCGTGACCGCCGGCTGGCCGCTGCCCTCCAAGCTTCCCGATGTCGGGAACATGATCACGATGGCGCGGCAGAACAACATCCAGGCCGACTTCGTCGTCAAGACGATCGCACTCGTGGTCTGGCTCGCCTGGATCCAGGTGATGCTCGCAGTGGTCTGGGAAGTGACCGTGAACGTGCCGCGCGTGCTGCGTGGCCGACGACAACGACGCGCTCCGCTCGTGATCACGCCGGTCTCGAACGGGGTCGCAAAGCTGTTCTCGCTCATCCTCACCGCCGGCCTTCTCTCGACGGTCGTGTCGCAGCCGGCGATCGCCTTGACGAACAGCCAATTCGACCTGTCCCCACGTACGTCGTCGCTCTCACTCGAGACACCCCACGTGGCAGCGACACCGGTGGCCGCTGTGGCGCCTGAGGTGAGCATTGCCTCGGTCTGGGTCACGCAGGGCGACGACAGCCTGTGGGACATCGCCGAGCAGGCCATCGGCGATGGATCCGAAGTGTCGCTCATCCTGCAGATGAATCCCGATCTCGATGCGTCCCAAGCCCTGGCGGACGGAACGCGGGTCCGTCTGCCGGCGGGTTCGAGTGTTCCGTCGTCGCGCACCGAGCACGCGCCGGACAGCTTGCCCGCGACGGATCGCCAAGCCCCGGCAGCGGTTGCCACCGATACTGCTGCGAAGCAGTACACCGTGCAGGCCAACGACGGCATGTGGAACGTCGCCGAGGCGCTCCTCGGCGACGGATCGCGACATGCCGAACTGCACGACATGCTCGTCGGCCAGCAGGTCGCCCCGGGCGTCGTGTTCACCGCTGACACCTTCGTGATCCACGAGGGGTGGGTGTTCACGCTCAGCGACGCGACGACCGCGGCTGCATCTGCAGTCGTCGACACGCCGGAGAACGTCGAGACGCACACCGTCGTCGTCGGCGACACGCTGTCCGAGATCGCCGAGCAACGACTCGGTGACGCCGACGCCTGGCCCGAGATCTTCGACGACAACGCAGGTCGTCAGATGGAGGACGGCCGTACGTTCGACGACCCAGATCTCATCCTGCCCGGTTGGCAGATCGACATCTCGACCGCCGGACCCGACAACGCCGACGAAGCGCCGAGCGCATCTGGGGACGAAGTATCGACGCCGGAACCGGAGGTGTTGGTCGACGACGACGATCCGACATCGCTCCCTGAATCAGCGCTCGACCCCGACCGAACCGGCGCCGACGCCACGGACCCAGCCGATGATGTCGTCGTTCCCGCTCGGCCCGAGAACACGACCCCGCCGACCACCGAGGCGGCCACAGCCGCCACAGCCGTCCCCTCGACCCTGGCTGCCACCACGACCACGACCACGACCACCACGACACCGGCAGGCCCGGGATCGGGCGACAGCGTCGGGGACAAGCGGCCCGATCAGCCGTCGGACTCACCGTCGCCGATTCGGATCGAACACGCGGCGCTCCTCGCTGCGGGCATCTTGGCACTGGTCGGCGTGCGCCGGCGGCAACGCTTGCGGGGCGCCGCACCGCGCGCTCGCGTTCCTGAGCCACCGGCCGATGTCGTGGCAACCGAGCGCCGCCTCCGCACCGTCGACGCCGGCGAACGTTCGCTCCGCGTCGATGTCGCCATTCGTGCTGCAGCGCACGAACTCGTCGACACCGACGCCCAGATCGGTGCCGTCCTCGTCGACCAGGACGGCTGCATCGACATGCGGCTGTCCGCAGGTGCCGATCTGACCGGCCCGTGGATGGCGGTGGACGACGATCGGCAGTGGTGGCGCCTGCCCGCTGCGACACCGATCGAGTTGCTCGGCGAGTCAGCCCGCCGAGTCGGCACGCCGTGCGTTGCGCTGGTGCAACTCGGCGTCGCCGACGGCAGCGATGTTCTGGTCGATGTCGAAGCCTGCGGGACCCTTGCCGTGGTCGCGCCCGGAGGTCACGCGGTCGAAGTCGTGACGGCGCTGGCCGCCGGACTGGCCACGTCGCCCTACGCCGAGATCGCGCACCTGATCACGGTGTCTGTCGCCGAAGCTGCAGTTGTCGGCCACCGCAATGCACACACTGCTGCGGCCCCCGATCAAGCGCTCGAGCTCGCCGCTTCACTCGTCGGCAGCGCAGCCACCTCCGACCGCAGCACGTTCTCACTCCGTTCCCTTCGTACCGGCGGCGAGATGTGGGAACCCGCAATCGTCCTGGTCGGTGAAACCGACGGTCGGACGCTCACTGTCCCCAGCAACCTTCCTGACCCCGGCCGCGGTGTCGGCCTGATCGCCAGTGCCCGGCATGACGAACTCACTGCCGCTCGAACACGTCTCGTCGGTGACGCTGACGGGTGGAGGTTCGTCGGGTTCGGCACCACGATCGACATCGTTCCGGTCGGCATGGACGCTTCCGAACTCGCGGCTGTCTCGGACCTGGTCGACGACGCATCAGCACCGCTCGTCCTCACCGACGAACTGACCTGGGATGGCGATCTCCGGGTCGTGGATGCCGTCGATGGCGAGCCGTCCAGCGACGTCTCGGCACAACACGTCGACGAGGCGATCACCGAGACGTCGGATTCCGACGAGGCCGACCTGGACGACGCTGATGCGGTCGTCGTTCCAACGCTCGAGTCGGACCATTCGGCGCAAGCCTTCGAGCCGCGACCGCACCGCATCATGGTGCGACTGATGGGCGGCGTCGACGTCGTGAGTCACGACGATCGGCCGGGCACGTTCGAACGGTCCAAGACCGTCGAGTTGATCGCCTGGCTCGCCACACATCGGTCATCGTCGACCCGCAGTGCTGCGCGTACAGCGCTCTGGGAACTCGATGTGCGCGACGCAACGTTCGCCAACGTGGTGTCCGAGGCGCGCCGGGCGCTCGCCCGCCTCGTCACCCCGCCCGGCGACGACGAGTGGGTCGGCCGAACGCTCACGGAACGCCTTCCGCTGCACGATGGCGTCGTCACCGATGCCGATCTCATCGAGGAGCGGCTCACTGCAGCTCGACTGCAGCCTCCGGCTCAGGCCATCGAGACACTGACGCCCGCTGCAGAACTGATCCGTAACATCCCCTTCGCCGGGACGAGCTACCTGTGGCCTGATGCCGAAGGGATCACATCGAACCTCGTTCTCCTGGCAACGGGCGTGTCGACCGAGCTCGCCGGGCACGCGTTGTCCGTCGGCGACATCGACCTGGTCTTCTGGGCCACCGGCCAAGGCCTCAAGGTGCTGCCCGGGCACGAGGAACTGATCGGGCTGCGGATGCAAGCCCACGCCCGAGCCGGTGACTTGGCCGGAGTCCGCCAGGAGTGGGAGTCCTACGAACGGGTCATCGTCGCTGATGCCTGGTCCGACGGCGAGCCCGCCCCGAAACTGCTCGCACTCCGCCACGAACTCCTCACCTCCCCCGCCTGAACCCCCTCACCCGAACAGTGCGGTGCGGTGCGGTCCGGTGCAGTGCGGTGCAGTGCAGTGCAGTGCAGTCGCAGCAGGGCACACGGGGACTGGTCCCCGTTCTCTCGTCGGCAGATCGGCGCGAGAGTGGCTGCATGCCGACCGCACAGGACTTTCGTCAGGGTGTCACCGACATCGATGCCGAGATCGACAACATCGCTACAACTCAACGGATCTGCGACCAGTACACCGATGACTTCGGCTTCACCGGCGGTGTCGCCGGAACCGTCAAAGAGGCGCTTGTCGCCGGGTCAGGCAATGCCGCCAAGGTCGGCACGCTGGTCGAGGCCCTCCGCGAGGAGATGAACCGCAAAGCCCGACTGTGCGATCAGTTCACCCAGGACATGCGGGACCACGTCGCAGCACATGCGGCGTGGTCAGCGGTCAAACAGACCTACTCCGACACGCCGCGTGGGCTGCGCCACGAGGTGACCGCTCCCGGTTGGGAGCCCCAACCCCCACCGCCGCCATTTGCTGGCGCCGAGGCATCGCCGTGAGCGAGGGCACCGACATCGTCGACGCCAAGGTGCCGCGCATGCGACACATCGCTGACGAACTCAGCGACAAGGCCGGCGCGGCAGAATCGTTCAAGGACGTCCTGTTGTCGACGGGCAGTCGACTCGCGATGGGTTTCGAGACCTGGGCTCCAGCCCAGGTCTGCATCGAACTCGAGGACGAACTCGCAGCGACCGCTCGGGTGCTTCGGACACGGGCCCGCATGGCCGAACTCGCCGATCAGGGCAAGAGCTTCGACCACCTCCTGTTTGCGTTCAACCAACAGGTCGACGGTCTTCGCTCCGGTCTCGACGACGGTGTCGGCGCATCCGGTGGCGCAGCGGACCGCAAAGCGCAGATCGAACGGATTGCTTTCCCCGACGGCGTCCCGACCCAGTCGTCGTACGACCCACGCAGTCCGGCAGAGTGGGAAGCAGAAGTCTTGGCCGGCCCGATCCTGGAAGCCGCAGGTCCGTACGAGGCCTTCGAATACTGGAGCAGCCTGAACGAGGAGCAGAAGGTGGCGGCGTTCGAACACGCCGCAGACCAGGTCGAGACACACTACAAGCGAGTCGGTGGTGACGTACCCGTCGGGGTTCGCTACTCACCGCAGGGGGCACGAGCAATCGAAGAACTCCTGGGAAATTCGACGCCACGGTCGTCAGGTGACACCGGATTCAACCTGGTCACCGACTCACCCCGGTGGATGCAAGAGGCGGCCCGCTGGTGGATCCAGCGCAACCACGAGGGCGAGCCGTGGGATGCGCCCCAGACCGACGGGCTCTACGTCCAAGACGTCCCACTCTGGGTCATTGCGATGTGGCTCGGGCCGGAGGCTGATGCCGGATCCGCAGCTGCCGCCGTGGGAGTGCTTCCCGCGGCCCCCGATGCGGTCCCGTACGGCGAAGACGCTCCATTGCCATACGACCGCTACAGCGGAAACGGCGAACGAGTTCTTCCGGCCCACGGCGACGGCGTGCTGATGCTCGCAGAGTTCTTTGCATTCAGCGCCGACGGAGGCACCATCGTGACATCGGTACCCCTGGGGGCACCGGACCCGTCCGATGTCATCACCTTGGGAATCTCAGCCCTGGCAACGGCCTATGTCCTCGCCGACACCGACTACGATCCGAACGTGAAAGTCGACCCTGACAACACGTGGACCGACCTCAGTGGGGCGCCCGTCTGGCCGCCGAGTCTGGGCAGCAGTGGCAACTGAGCGGTCGACGTTTCGTTCTGCAGCGCTCGCTGCGGCAATGGTCGCGTTCGCAACTTCGTGCTCCTCGGGGTCCGACGCCTCACCGGCGGTGGAGCGGGCTGACAGCTCGTGTGCCGAACGCGTCGTCGTGATCGGCGATTCCGACGACGAGGGCATCATCTCCGTCGACATCGTCGACACCGCCGATGCCGACGCGGAAGCCATCGCCCGCCAGATCGTCGAAACCCTCGAACTCGCTCGAGTCGGTGGCGAACTCGGCGACCGCTCCACGCCGATGGGTGCCGGCGAACTCGCCGAGTCAGGCTTCGTGCTTCCCGCCGGCCCCGACTGTCGAACCGATGTCTCGTTCGACGCCGATGTCGGCGCCGATTCGGCCTCACTGCGATTCGTCGAACTCAAGGTCGACAGTCCCGGCTGCGACATCATTCGCTTTCGAACTGTCCTCAGGGATCCCGGATGGTTGCTCGACGACGTGACGACGGCCCCGGCCGCTGCACTCGAAGAAGCCTGCGACTGACTGACCGGCTGGCTGGCTAGGGAGCTGGTCAACTTCAGTTCACGGCTGGTTGACGGTCGTCTGCCCATGATGGTCTCACGCTCTGCAACTCACACGTTGCAAGCGTTCACCACGGGAGGGTGGATGAGTCGAACGCCGCGACGGGCGGTGTTCGGCTCATCTCGTGCTCAGCCGGCGGCCTGCGCAGCAATCCACTCGTCGAGCACTGGGCTCGACTCGAAACTGGTGATCAGCGCGTAGCGAGACTCGGTTCCCGGGTGCACGACGACGTGCCAGAGGCGTTGGGTGTCGACGATGAACCGCGAGCCCTTGTGCAGCGGGACGCGCATCTCGGTCGACGCATCGGGCAGACCGTTCTCGTCGTTGTCCATCAGGATCATGTAGCTGTCCGGGTTGTCGGTCATCTCGACCCAGGTCCGCACGACCCAACCCTCGTCCTCGGGGTTGAAGCGATTGTTGTCGTCACGGTGCAGGCTGCGAATGGCGGCCTCCCGATCCTGCGGCTCGAGCTTGATCGCCCGCACCCGGCCGAAGTTCGCGCCGACACCGTCGACGTAGTTCTTGATGCTCGGCGCCACGTCGGCGTTCGAGGTCCAGACTGCGTCCTTGTCGGTCTTGCCCTTGTCCCAGAAACCGCGGCAATCAAGGTCGCCGTCGGCAGTCGCGATCGGTGCGAAGTTCGTGTCGCCGCCGGACTTCCAGTCCATGTACTCGAGCGCGAGGTACTCGGACTCGGGGATCTCGAAGTCGGCGTCTTTCAGTACGACGAGGCCGGTCTCGGCGAGTGCGTCCAGGCGATGGTGCGGGGTGTCGAGCGGAATCTTCACGCTCCAGTGTTCTGCATTCGGCCAAAAGCTCATTCCGACAGCCTACGAAGCCTCACCGACACCATGTGGGCAACCCGCTGGGACCTTCGTCATGACATTCTCGGTGAAGCCAAGACCTGCACGGCGGGTAAACGGCCCACGGGTCGACGGCCCTCACGTACAGTGCAAGCCATGAGCACTCCCGCAGACTGGTACCCCGACCCCAACGGCCGCGCCGAGCTCCGCTACTGGGACGGCGACGTGTGGACCGACCACGTCAGCACCGGCGGGCAACAGAGCACCGACCCCGTCGGCGGCACCGTCTCCAAGGGACTCGACAGCCTCGACCGAGGACTGACCATCGGCAACGAGGGCCGCCAGGACAAGATCCAGCAGCAACTCAGTGATCAGGGCTTCCGTGGCGCCGGCCTCACTGGCAAGGTCGAGGGCGGCGGCGGCACGATCCTGACCGAGCCGGTGCTGGTCGTGAATCAGAAGGCCAAGCTCATCGAGCTCAACAACCAGTACGGCGTGTTCGACCAGAACGGTCAGCAGCTCGCGATGGTCAACCAGGTCGGCCAGTCAGCCGCCAAGAAGGCGCTGCGTCTCGTGTCGAGCCTGGACCAGTTCATGACCCACAAGCTCGAAGTCACCGACACTGCCGGCCAGGTCGTGATGATGATCACGCGGCCCCGCAAGGTGATCAAGTCGACCGTCATCGTCGAGAACGCCCAAGGGGCCGAGATCGGCAAGATCGTGCAACAGAAGGCGATCGGCAAGATCAACTTCGGTCTGGAGGCGAATGGTCAATCGCTCGGAGCGATCAAGGCCGAGAACTGGCGGGCGTGGAACTTCCGGATCGAAGACGCATCAGGTACCGAGGTTGCCCGCATCTCCAAGACGTTCGAAGGTTTCGCGAAGACGATGTTCACGACTGCCGACAACTACGTCGTCCAGATCCATCAGCGCATGGCCGAGCCGCTGAACACCCTCATCGTCGCCAGCGCGCTCTGCATCGACACGGCGCTGAAGCAGGACAGCCGCGGCCTCGGCTGACGCTGCTCGACACCGGAGTGACGGGTCAACAGTTCGAAGTCCCGTTCGTGCCTGGCCCCGATGGGTCGTTGAAGTCCCGTTCGTGCCTGGCCCCGAAGGGACGTCAGCCGTACCAGGTGCAGTTGGGGTGGCGGACCAGGAGTGGACGGGGGTCGGTCGGCTGGTCGGCGGGGCGGTACTCGAAGTGCAGGTGGTAGTTGCTGTCGCTGTTCGCTCCCGACGTGCCGGTGTTGCCGACCGTGCCGATCACTTGGCCCTGCTGCACCATGTCGCCGACCTGCAGGCCTGCTGCATGGGAACCCATGTGGAAGTACTTGTAGGTGATGTCGGTGGTCGCGTCGTAGAGCGTCCATCCGTTGCCCGCGCCGTAGGTCAAGCCGCTGTCGGAGTACTTTTTCACCAAGCGGCCCGTCACGACAGCGAACAGATTCGCACCACGGTTGCCGGAGATGTCGAGGCCCTCGTGACTGCGTGAGCAGTTCGTGCCGCGGCAGTCGCCGAAGTTGTCGCTGATCCAGCACTCACCGGGCCGAGCGTCGACCGGGAACATGATCTGTCCGGCAGGCACCGCTGGCGGCGGGAGCGTGGTCGTCGTGGTCGTGGGGGCAGGAATGCGGTCGGCAGGGACGAGCGAGTCGTTCTGCAAGGCTCCAGCGGCGCCGTTGATGTTGCCGGGAAACGTTGCCTCGACGATCCTGCTGGTCGCCACGAGTCCGACGGCCGCGCCGAAGGATGCGGTGATCATCTGGCGTCGGGAGAGTTGGATGCGATCAGTCATGGGTCGTCACAAGAGTTCGTGGGTGGACAGCCGGCTTGGCCGTGTGCTCGAGCAGGTGCTGCGTCTCGAGGGCCACCAGAGTGTTTCGGCACGTTCGGCCGATGTCTTGAGCAGATCATATGACAGTGACCGCAACACTTCCGTCACGGAACCGTAACTTTTACAGATCCTGTCCCTGCAGGGACGCCGCTCACCGCCCGTACTCAGGTCGAACAGGCCATCGAGGAAGCGAGTGTGACGTTCGCCGTCGGGAAGGGCAGCAACGGCACCGGATCGACGATCGTCGCAGAACGCGGCGTCAAACTGTCGTGCCAGACCTCGAAATGCAGGTGACTCCAGTTGGTGTTTCCGGTGTCCCCCATGTAGCCGATGACCTGCCCGGCCACGACCGGGTCACCCTCCTGCAGCGTCGATTCGTAGCTGTCGAGGTGGTGATATCGGTAGTACCTGCCGAGGCCGTCACGCAAGATGCGGGTGTTGCCGGCGCTGCTGAACGCCTCGTCCTTCTCCACGAACCCATCGACACACGCCAGCAACGGGCGTCCTCTGCCGCTGATCCGGTCATTGCCGATGTCGACGCCGTTGTGGTTGCACGCACCGTTCGCGTTGCTGCGACCACCGAAGTTGTTCAGGCAGACCAACGACCCGAACGACGCACTCGTGTCGACCGGGAAGGTGAGCTTGCCGGTGACTCCCAAACGCTCGGCCGGTTCGAGCGCTGCGGCCGGACCCGCGACCGCACCACTCAGCGCCGCCACCGATCGACCCGTGAACACAGAGCCGCGTACGGCCTCCAGGCCAACTGCCGCGCCGAACAGACCCAGAGCAGAACCGAGAAACTGGCGGCGGGTCGGAGTATCTTTGAAGTGCATGGCGGGACGGCGAGTCTTTGTGAGCGGAGTGGGCGGTGAGCTCGGCACGCTCGTGGCGAGGCTGCTCGAGGCCGAATCGTGGGTGGGTTCACTGTCGGGCATCGACGCAGATCCCCCGCGTCGACGGCTGCAGCGTACGACGTTCCATCGCATTTCACCAGACGACCACGATCGCATCGTCGACACCGTCACTGCGTTCAATCCGCACGTGCTGGTGCACGTCGGCGTGTGGGAACCCGACGCTCGAGCCGCACCGCGGGTCGCTGCGGCACTGACCGATCAGGCGGCTGTGTCCGTCATCGGCGCCGCCGCCGAATGCCGAGCGCTCGACAGCATCATCGTGCGGAGCGGCATCGAGATCTACGGCCGGGGACCCGGCGCACTCACCCGACCCGACGAAGACGCACCGTTGCACCCGACGAGTGAGTACGGACGCATGGTCGCCGACATCGAGCGGACCGCTGCCGGTGTGGCCACGCGAGTCGGTGTCACGGTTGGAGCCGTCCGCCTCGCCTCGGTGCTCGGCCCGCACGTCCCGTCGCCACTCGGCCGGCTCCTGCGCCAGCCCGTCGTCCCGTTCAGCGCGCTGTCCGACCCGCCGTTCGCCGTGATCGAACACGTCGACGCGGCACGGGCGATCGTCGCAGCGGCGAAGAACCAACTCGCCAGCCCCGTCAACGTCGTGGCACCCGGCGCGATCACCTGCCTGCACGCCATCCGTCGCGGCAAGCGCATTCCGTTGCCGCTCGTCGGACCGCAGTGGTGGATTGCCCGTCAGCTCTCCCACATCACCGGCGCACCCATCCCGGACCACATCGGCGAGGCACTGACGCGTGGTCGCCTGGCCGACAACGGCCGCATGCAGGCACTGCTCGGGGTCACCCCGGCGGTCACGACCACCGAAGTGATCGACCAGTTGTACCGGTGGCCGAGCGTCATCCGTCAACCCGCGCGAATCGCCGCTGCCGCACAGCGACGCGCAGAGAAGAGTGCCTGATGGCCGACGACAACACCGCCCGAACGACGTCCGAATCCGGCCGCGTCGTGCAGTTCCCGGGCCAGAATGCCATCGGCCGACGAGCGAACACCAGCGGCAGTCGGGCAGTACTCGGCCGCCTCGCCGACGAGCCGGCCGGACACGTCGATGACTGGGGACGCGACGCCGGCCTGTTCCGCACCGTGACCCTGCTGTCCGAAGTGCGGTGGGCCGTCTCGACCGGCGGCGACCAGCACCTGCCCACCCGCAAAGGTGCACTGATCGTCGTCAACGCCCGCCGTTTCGCCCTCTCGGCGGTGTACAGCGCTTTCGCGATCAGCCGCGCCGTCGACCGTCCGGTCCGGTTCGTCGGGCGATCCGAAGACGGCCCCCTCGGCAACCTCGGCCAGCGCCTCGGTGGTCTGCTCGACCATCCTGACGAGGTCGGCGGCGCGCTGCGCGCCGGAGAGCTCGTCGTCTGCTCCGCCTCGACGTCTCGCCGACCACGCAAGGTCGGCGTCGTCGATCATGCACTCGTCGGCGCCGCGCTGCAGGCCGGCGTGCCGGTGCACCCCGCCGCCACGACCAGTTCACCGTTCGGCCGCCGCGCCCGCATCGAGATCGGCGTCGCGACGCCACGCCGGCAGCGACGACGTGGCCCGCTCGCCGAGGTCGAACTCGCCGACGACGTCGGCCGCGACATCGAACTGCTGCTCAGCGAGATGGGCGACATCAACACCGGCACCCCGCTGGACTGGCTGCCTCTCAGCGGCCTCGGAGGCAACTGATGACCTACGTCCGTGCCTCCGACGGTGTCCGCATCCACTATCGCGTCACCGGTCGCCCCGGCGCACCACCCGTACTGTTCATCCAGGGCCTCGGAGTCGACAAGCACGGCTGGGACCTGCAGCGATTGGCATCGGCACCGTGGTACCAGGCGGTGGCGCTCGACAATCGCGGGGCCGGCCGCAGCGACAAGCCCCACGGGGAGTACTCACTCGAACAGATGGCACATGACGCCATCACCGTGCTCGACCACGCCGGTATCGAGACCGCGCACGTCGTCGGCGCATCGATGGGCGGCGCGATCAGCCAGATCCTCGCCGTCGAGTACCCCGAACGGCTGCGGTCGCTCACCCTTGCCTGCACCGCCGGGCAGAATCATCCGTGGCGCGAGGAGTTGCTCGCCGGATGGCGCGACGACGCTCTCGAGAACGGGCTCGGTGCGATGGGTGGCGACGCAGCCCGCTGGATGATCGGACCCCGATCATTTCGTCGGTTGCTTCCGGCCATCGGCTGGCTCGGCCCACTCGCGCTCGGGCGACCGTCGCACGCCTTCGCTGCACAGGTCGATGCGATCATCAACGTGGACACCTCGCATGCCGACGAACTCGAGCACCTCACCGTGCCCGCTCTCGTCGTGGTCGGCAACCAGGACATCCTGACCCCGCGTGGCGACAGCGAGGAACTGGCCGAGCGGATTCCGACCGCCGAGCTCGCCGTGATCAGCGGCGCAGCCCACGGCCTGATGATCGAACACGCACGAACGTTCAACAAGGTGCTGTTCGATTTTCTCGGTCGCGCCGAAGCTGCGTACCGGGAACGAGTCGATGAAGTGGCCCCCGAGGCCACTGCTGCGGCAGGCTGACCTGCATGCGTGTCGTCATCGTCGGGGCAGGACTCTCCGGACTCGTCGCTGCACGCGAACTCGTCGCAGCCCACGTCGACGTCATCGTGCTCGACAAGGGTCGCTCCCCCGGCGGCCGCCTCGCCACACGCCGTTTGGACGGCGCAACACTCGACCATGGTGCGCAATTCTTCACCGTCCGTTCCCCTGCGTTCGCGAAGCAGGTCGAGGACTGGCAGCAGCGTGGCCTGGTCCATGTCTGGAACCACGGTTTCGACGATTCCGACAGTTCCGACACCGCCGACGCTGACGGCCATCCGCGCTACGTCGCGACGAAGGGCATGAACTCCCTCGCCAAGGACCTTGCGGTCGGCGTCGACGTGCGCTGCTCCACGATGGTCTTCGCCGTGCGCCGCGACGTCGACAGTGGCGCAGTCACCGTGGTCGTCGACGACGGCACCGTGCTCGACACCGACGCAGTGATCGTCACCGCGCCGCTGCCACAAGCGTTCGCGTTGATGATCGACGGCAACGTCGAGCTCGACGAGTCGCTCTTTCGCACGGACTATGACCGCACCATCGGGCTGCTCGTGCGCCTCGACGGCCCCGCACCGCTCCCCGAGTCGGGCGGGGTGCAGAACGCAGACGATGTGTTCAGCTTCATCGGCGACAACGCATCCAAGGGCGTCAGCGCCGAACCGGCGGTCACCTTCCACGCCAACCCGGCCTGGAGCGAGGACCACTGGGATGACGACAACGATGCGCTCGTCGAACAGCTGATTGCGGCAGCGACTCCGTGGCTCGGTGGGGCACGTATCGTCGAGCACTCACTCAAGAAGTGGCGGCTGGCCACACCACGATCGATCTGGCCCGACCCGTGCTGGACCACGGCGAACGGCAGGGTCGTCGTCGCCGGTGATGCCTTTGCGGGCCCCAAGGTCGAAGGCGCCCACAATTCGGGCCTCGCCGCCGCCCACGCCCTCCTCGGATAAGTTACGCCGGGTCTGACCCCACGTAACTCAATTCTCGTCGATGTTGCCGGTGACGTTGTCCGTGCCGTCCTCGACCAGTGTCGCCGGGACTTCGACGACGCCGTCGTTCTCGTCGATCTCTTCACCGGGGACGGGCTCGCCGCCGTCCGGAGTCGGCAGATCGATCGGCGCAAGGGTCGTGGTGGTGACCTCGACACGATCCTCACCAGCGCAGCGCACACGGAGCACCTGCTGGGTGTCGACATCGACGACGGTGGTGCTGCCCGGCCCGAAACGGCGCAGGAAGTCGCTGAAGCTGACGATGTCCTCGCCCTCGCAGACACGATCGATGACCGGCGGATACTTGATCTGCCAGCCGTTCTCGAACAAGGCATAGCCCTCTTCGAGGTCGAGAATCGGCGGGAGTTCGACGGTGTTCCGCTCGGCGCGGGGCAGCACTGCGAACCAGACCACGGCCTCGCCGAGGAGATCGACGAAGACGACACAGCTACTGATCGACGACAGCCGACAGTCGACCTGTCCTGAGGTACCGGGAGCCACACGCAGCACCTTGCGGTTGTCCAGCGTGAAGTCGAGAAAGCCGCGAGTGAGGCCGTCCGCGCCGACTGCGAAGTCGTCGGAGGACTCCATGGTGAAGACCGCAGCGATCAGATCGATCCGTCGGTCGACCACCTCGGTCTCGAGGACCGCCGCCAGCGGATCGTCATCGGCCACGACGGCGTTGAGGAACAACGCCAAGCCGGCCAGTGCCGCGACGACGGCGACGAAGCGCCAGGTGAACAACTGCCTCACGGCCGCCAACGTAGCGGCGCACCGAGCGAGGCAGGTGTCACCAGCGTCAGCTGCCGAGCATCGCTGCCGCCGTGCGTGCTGCCCGGCCCGTCGCGTCGATGATCCGGTCGATGACGGCGTCGGTGTGGCCGACGCCGACGAAGATCGCCTCGTAGGCACCCGGTGCCATCGCCACACCTTCGGCGAGCATGGCCTGGAAGAACGCCGAGTAGGCCGCCTCATCGGTGCGCTTGGCATCGTCGAAGTTCCTGACGATGCCGGCATCGGAGCCGCAGACGATTCCCATCAGCGTGCCGACCACGGGGAACGACGCGACGAAGCCCTCGGCGGCGCAAGCGTCGCGCATGCCGGCCGCAAGGTGCCGGGCACGGGCCATCAGCTCCATGTAGACGTCCTCGGTCAACTGATCGAGTGCAGCGAGGCCGGCCGCGGTGGCGAGCGGGTTGCCGGACAGCGTGCCGGCGTGGAACACGGGCCCGAGCGGCGAGAGGTGTTCCATGATGTCGGCGCGACCGCCGATGGAGCCGATCGGCAGGCCACCGCCGATGACCTTGCCGAAGCACGTGATGTCCGGCCGGACGTCGTACTTGGCCTGAGCTCCGCCGCTGCCGAGGCGAAAGCCGGTGATCACTTCGTCGAAGATCAGCAGTGCACCGACCCGGTCACACGCGTCGCGAAGTCCCTGGAGGAATCCGGGAACCGGCGCCACGACGCCCATGTTGGCGGCCACGGGTTCGACGATGATCGCCGCGACGTTCTCGTCGAGTTCGGGCACGACGTTGTACGGCACGACCATGGTCTCGGCAACCGCTCCGTCAGGGACACCGGCGGTTCCCGCCAGGCCGAGCGTTGCGACACCGCTGCCTCCGGCGACGAGGAGGGCATCGGTCGCACCGTGGAAGTTGCCGGCGAAGGTGATGATCCGGTCGCGACCGGTGACACCGCGAGCGAGGCGTACTGCGGTACTCGTCGCCTCGGTTCCCGAGTTCATCAAGCGGACGCGCTCACAGCTCGGGACGCGTTCACTGATCGCTTCTGCCAGCTTCATCTCGCGCGGCGTCGGAGCCCCGTACGAGGTTCCGTCGACGACGGCAGCGGTCACGGCTTCGGTGATCGCTGGGTGCGCGTGCCCCAAGATGACGGCGCCGTAGCTCTGGACGAGGTCGAAGTAGGTCGTGCCCTCGACGTCGGTGATCGTCGCACCGCTGGCCTTGGCCACCACGTACGGCTCACCGCCGACCGACTTGAACGCCCGAATCGAGGAGTTCACACCACCGGGTATCGCCCGCTTCGACCGTTCGAACATCTCGTGATTCGACGCGAGACCGGCACCGACACAGATGGTCGGCGTGCAGCCTGCCGCTGCGCAACGATCGGCGTCGCAGGGAGGGATCCCGGGGGCCGTGCTCGTCGAGATGGCAATCGAGGTGGAGGTGTCGGTGGCGATTCGGGTGTCGTCGGTCATGGTGTCCTATCGAGCATGGTGCTCCTGTCAAGCGGTCACAGTGTGCCTGGCACAGTGTGACTGGTCAGCGATTCGTGGTCTCGGCGAACCAGCGGGCGAAGTAGGTGAGGATGATGTTCGCGCCGGCGCGCTTGATGGCGGTGAGGTGTTCGATCGCGACGGCGTCACCGTCGATCCATCCGTTCCGGGCGGCGGCGTGGATCATCGCGTACTCGCCGCTCACGTGGTACGCCGCGACCGGCACGTCGACGCGGGCCGCTGCATCGGCGATCACGTCGAGGTAGGCGAGTGCCGGCTTGACCATGATCATGTCGGCGCCCTCGGCGATGTCGAGGTCGATCTCTCGCTGAGCCTCGCGGACGTTGCGGTAGTCCTGCTGATACCCCTTGCGGTCTCCGCCATCAGCGATCTCGACGTCGACGGCGTCGCGGAACGGCCCGTACAGCCCGCTCGCGTACTTGGCGGCGTACGCGAGGATCGCGACATCCTGGAAGTGCTCGGCATCGAGGGCGGCGCGGATCGCAGCGACCTGACCGTCCATCATGCCGCTCGGCGCGACCACCTGTGAGCCGGCGCGCGCCTGGGCGAGCGCGGCCTGTACGTAGAGACCGAGCGTGGCGTCGTTGTCGACGGTGCCGTTCGCGTCGACGATGCCGCAGTGCCCGTGGTCGGTGTACTCGTCCACGCACAGGTCGGTCATCACGACCACGTCGTCGCCCACTTCGGTTCGCAGATCGCCGAGCGCCAACTGCACGATGCCATCGGGGTCGTACGCCCCACTGCCGACGGCGTCCTTGGTCTCGGGCACCCCGAAGAGGATGACGGACTTGATGCCGACGGCAGCCAAACCGGCCACCTCGGCACGCAGGGATTCGCGGGTGTGTTGGAACACGCCGGGCAGCGACTCGATCGGAACGGGCTGGTCGATGCCTTCGCGAACGAAGAGCGGGGCGATCAGATCGTCGGTCCGGACGTGGGTCTCGGACAGCAGATCACGCATCGCTGCGGTTCGTCGGAGGCGTCGGGGGCGAATCGTCGGCACCAGCCCAGCCTACGAGGCGTCACCCATCGTCGAACCAACCTGGAATCCATCCAACTTCAGCGTCCCAGCCCGAAATGTGCAGCAAAATCCCCGCCTGGCGATGGTCAGGCTGCATTTTTCGGACCGGGTACGGGTGGGTGGTATGCCCGCTTGGACGGTCAGCGAGCCGGTACCTTGGCGGACGTGTCAGTGCAGACCTGGTTTTCCAGCGACGAGATGGTCGCCGTCCCCGGCGAGCGCTTGACGCTGCCGCTCTCGATCCACAATCTCGGTCAGGCGACCGAGTCCTACACGATCGTCCCGGCCGGCTTGTCGGCGAGTTGGACCACGATCGAGCGCGGCAACATCACCCTGTTCGGCGGGTCCCAGGACGTCGTCGACGTGCAGGTGACGCCACCCGCGATCCCGACGACATCGGCTGGGCCCAGCGTCATCGCGGTCCGCATCATCCCGCAGGGCGAACCAGATGACGCCGTCGTCGCCGAGATCGTCCTCGCCATCCAGGCCTTCGACGATCGACGCATCGTCACCCTCCAGCCAGTGCAGCGTGCCCGCCGTCGTGCGAACTATGAGTTCATGGTCGAGAACCACGGCAACGGTCTGGCCAGCTGCCGCCTCCGCCTGATCGACGCGAGCGAGCGCATCGATGGTTCCTTCGACCCGCCCGCCGTCGGCGTCGCCCCCGGCGGTGCAAGCCTCGTCCAGTTCAAGGCCAAGGCCAAGCGCGGGCTGTTCCGCCGTGCGACCCGCACACTCGACTTCGAAGTGGAGGCCGAGCAGCAGGGCCACGAACCCGCCATCGCCGCGATGTCGCTGGTGCAGCCGCCGACCGTGCCGGGCGCGGCGATCACTCGCACGCTCGTCGTCGCTGCACTCGTCGGCGCTGCCGCGCTCGCCTGGTTCGGTGTGGTACGGCCCGAGATCCGTGACGCCGCGAACCGCCGTGTCGATGAACGCATCGCCGAACTCTCTCCCGATCCGACGGAGGAGGGCAACGGGCCGGCGACGACGAATGTCGACTCAGAGGAGCCGACGCCGACGGTACTTCCGGGCGACGGCGAACCGACCTTCATCCGACTCCCGGTCAACGCACCGATCCTGGGCACTGCCGACAATTCCGAGACCATCCCCGATGGCGAGGTCTTCGAACTCACCGACGTGCGCGTCGAGAACTCGCTGAACGACACCGGCATCGCCCAGTTGTTCATCAACGGCGAACCGCTCTACCAGTGGTCGTTGGCGAACATCCGGGGCCAGTACTTCGAGCCGCGGATCACGCCGATTCGATTGCAGCCTGGCGACAACGTGACCTTCTCGGTCAAGTGCGACGCCAAGGGCACGTCGTCGACCGCCGACACCTGCACCACCGCCCTCAACCTCGGCGGCCGACTCACCCCCGCCGACGACAGCTGACCAACCGAGTCGGGACGACATGGTGCCTGGGACGACATGGTGCCTGGCACCATCTCGTCTTCCCTCACACGGACCCCGGGCCACCACCCGAACACAGCGCGAACGGCAGCCGACCACCATTCGATTCAGCGAAGCTGAGCGGCGATCAGTTCGTTCGAGGTCAAGAAGGCATGAACCCGAGTTGGCCTCCGCCAACGAGCGGTGAGGGCTGACGCAGAGATCGGACGAACTGGCGCCGCTCAGCCGAGGCCGAAGCCGGGGAGGCCGATGTGCTGTTCGGTGTCGGCGACGACGCTGATCGGGATGACCGCACCCACGCCGTCGGGGGACTGGACGACGATGTTTCGTTGGCCGCCCCGTTCGTTCGGATCGACCGGCACGGACACGAAGAAGTCACCGTTTTCGTTGGTGATGACGTCGACGGCAATCGGTTGCCCCTGACCGTCGGCGTACGTGACGACGAGCGCAGTGTCTGCGGGATAGTCGGTGCCGGCGAGGATGAAGGGGTCACCGGCACGCACTTCGGGTTCGAAGGTGGCGAGTTCGGGGGCGAAGACGGCGTCGCCGGCGATGATCACCGACGTCGACTGGCCTTCGGGGGTCGACACTTCGATGAGAGCGGTGCGGCGCCCGCTGTCGGTCGGCGTGAACGTGATGCCGATCGCGCAGCTGGCACGCGGGTTGAGGGGCCGGAACGCACAGTTGTTGGAGGTGACGGTGAAGTCGGAGGCGTGAGCACCCTGCACTTCGATCTGGTCGATCGAGGTCGGGATGAACGAGATGTTGCTGACGTCGAAGAGGAATTCGCTGGCGGTCTGGCCGACGAGAATCTCGCCGGCGATGTCGGCACCGCCCGGGTAGAGCTGCAGAGCCGGCTCGCCGCCGCCGCCTGACAGCGTCGAGCTGATCGAGACGCCTTCGAATCCTTCTTCGGCGATGGTCAGTGTCGCAGTGGTCGACGAGGTCGACGACGGCGTGAATGTGAACTGGACTTTGCAGTCGGAGCCGGCCGGGACGAGGGTGCCGATGACGCAGGTGCTGTGCTCGGCGTCGATCGTGAAGCGGGAGTCGTCGACCGTGACGGTTGCGGGGTCGAACGCCGACGGACCTTCGTTGACGAGGCCGACGAAGAAACCGGTGCTCTCCAGCCCGACGACGGTGGTGCCGACGTCGGCATCGGCGAGCGACAGTTTGGGTGGTGAGGACAGGGCGACGACTTGGCGGCCGACGGGTGCACCCCCGGGGAGCAGGTCGCCGGCGGCCAGCGTGTCGAACACGGTGATGCGGCCGGAGTCACTCAGCTGCGGGTGAGCGTGGGCGCCGACGGTGGGACGAACGCCATCGGCCGAGATGGTGATACGGCTGACGCCAGTACTGCCGTCATCAGACACGAGGATGTCGCCGTCGCCGGCTTCACCGCTGCCTGGCGCTTCGAGCAGTTGCAGGTTCGCAGCCTTGGAGACGAAGGCCAGGACATGACCGTCGGCACTGAGAGTCGGCTGGCTCGAGTCACCGACACCGGCGACCGGCGCAGTCGACCCGGCGGTGGCGGGTTCGACGCTGATGATCTCGAGCTTGGTGGCGCCAGGTTCGTCGAGCACTTCGTTGGCGTCGATGTCGCGATCGAGGCGGAAGATCTGCGTCGGGCAGTCATCGGTGCACGTCGGGAACACCGACGGCACGAGCCCCGCATCGGGCGAGCTGAAGGCGATGATCGCACCATCGCGTGAGATCGCGGGGTCGGCGGCGCCGAGGGTGCTGGGCTCGCCGGTCGGCAGGGCCGAGACGAGTTGTACAGCAACGAACGGATCCGCTTCGAGACGGTCCCAGACGAAGACCTGCTGGGTGGCGGGGCCACCGTCGACGAGCCCGGTTCCCCAGACGGGGACCGCTTCGGCCGATGCGGCATCGGAGCGGTAGGCGACGTGGCGTCCGTCGTCGGAGATGGCGGGCTGATCGATCCCGACGTGTTGGAACGTCGTGTTGGGCCGGTCTCCTGGGGCACCGGCGACGACGATCGAGCGGCTGGGGTCGGACGGCGGCACGGTGAGGTCGACGACCGACACGGTGGTGACGTCGGGTGCTTCGAAGAGGCGCTCGTCAGGATGGACGTAGGCGATCTCGACACCGGAGCGCGAGACAGCGGGCGTCTGGTCGGGGCGTACGTCGTCGCGAGCGAGCGAGCTGCCATCGGCACGAGCCGAGACGAGTTCCCAGTTGCCGATGGTGCCCTCGCAGTGCGGCAGGACCGAACGGTAGACGTCCCAGCGGGCTCCGCCGTCGTCGTCGTGGAAGACGTCGAGCGCCATCTCCGAGATCATCACCACGCTGCAACCGTCGCCGGAGATCGCCGGGCGCACCGAGGCTCCCGAGCGCAAGCCGACAGGCACGGGCGTCAGCTCGACGGTCGTGCCGTCGGCGCGGTTGGTCAGATAGACCGTGCTGGAGCGGGGGTCGATCGGCGGTTCCTCGCCCTCGACGGCAGGCAGCGCCGGTGGCGCTCCCTGGTACACGACGAACTGGCCGTCGCCGGACACCGAGGGATGCGACCCGAGTGTGCTGCCGACGGCGAAGGCGTTGGCTCCGACGGGAGCCGCTTCGACCTGCTGGAGCGAGAGATCCGGGCGCGCTGACACACTCGAAGCACCGGTGCTCAGAATGAGCCCTGCTCCGAAAACTGTTGCTGATGCTGAAGCCCATGAACGGCTTCTGCGTCGTACAGCCACGTCGCTCCTCACTTGTCTCGGTCGTGTCGTTGGTTCGGCGGAAGATTCTCGCACGCTTTCACGACGACGCGGTCACGGGGAGTCGCGCTACGGGTGCAACGCAACCTGTCGGACGACTTCGTCGATCAGGCCTACAAGTGAATGATCGGCCGCGACACCGTCGACCTTGAGCCCGAGTTGGCGAGATCTTGCCGCTGTCGACGGCCCGATCGCGACCACGATCGGTGGCCTTGTCGCGCCGAGGGCAGTGACCCAGGACTCGGCTGCCGACCCGCTGGCCAACACGAGGACATCGGCGGCAGCGACCTCATCACGGTCCGGCTCGACGAGCACCGTCGAGTACGCAGTCACGGTGGTGACATCGTGCCCGTCTGCACGCATCGCCTCTGCGAGCGTGTCGGGAGCTCGATCGGCCTGGGCGATCAGGACACGCTGAGGCGACGCGTTTCGCTGCCCGAAGGCTTCGGCGAGGGCGACAGCGAGTTGACGTTCGGGCACGAGGTCCACTGCCCGTTCGGCGAGCCCCGCGAGCGTTGCCGCTGTGGCGGTGCCGACGGCAGCAAGGCGGACGCCAGAGGTACGACGAGCGGCGACTCCGACGCGCTCGGCGCCGGCAGGCGACGTGACGACGAGCCAGTCGAAGGTGTCGAGATGGTGGAGCCCTCGATGCAATTCCTCGCCGCCGTCAGGAGCGTCGATGACGGCGATGAGCGGGACGTGGACGACGTCGGCGCCCCGCTCGGTCAGCATCCGACCGAGCTCGCCGGGACGTTCGCGGGTGACGAGGACCCGGCATCCAGCGAGCGAGCCCGTGTCGCTTCCGCCGACGCCAGTCACATCGGTGCCTGACCCCGATGTGACGGACTGGGTGTCGGGCTCGTGATGCATGTCAGAGAACCCCGTCAGGTGCGCGCGTCGGACCGGTCAGGACACCGCGGCGTGGGCGCTGGCCGCGGCTGCTCTGGCAGCAGAGAGGTCTGCGCCGATCTCGCCGGTGAGTTCGATCTGATCGCTGACCGAGACTCCGGAGTCGAGATTCGCGAGGAAGGTGTGCAGTCGGCCGGCGGCGACGTGACCACCGACGGGCAGGGAGCACCCTGACCCGAGTTCGGCGAGGAAAGCCCGTTCGACTTCGACTGCGTGGCGCGTCGCTGCATGATCGATCGCGGCGAGCGCAGCGAGTGTCTCGGAGTCGTCAGCGCGGCATTCGACCGCGACACAGCCCTGCCCGACGGCGGGGACGAACTCGTCGACGTCGAGTATCTCGGTGATCCGTTCGGTCATCTCCAGGATCTGCAATGCAGCGACCGCCATCACGATTGCGCCGTCAGCGGGGATCTTGGAGAGGCGGGTGTCGATGTTGCCGCGGAGTTCGGCGAACTCGAGGTCCGGGCGCACCCGTTGGAGTTGTGCCCGTCGACGAACCGAACCGGACGCAACAGTGGCACCGTCGGCCAACTCGACGAGGGTCGACCCGATGAGTGCATCGCGCGGATCACGGCGCGCGGTGAACGCTCCGATGACCAGACCGTCGGCGATGTCCGACGGCAGATCCTTCGCAGAGTGCGCAGCAAGGTCGGCACGCCCATCCAGGACTGCGCGCTGTACCTCTTTGACGAAGACGCCCTGACCGCCCATCGTGTGCAACGGGACGTCGGCACGGATGTCGCCGGTGGTCGCGATCTCGACGAGTTCGACTGCCCTGCCGGTCGCGACGCGAAGTGCATCAGCGACAGCAGTGGCTTGGCCCAGTGCTTGGCGGGAACCTCGCGTGGCGAGACGCAGCGGAATGGTCATGTCGACGCCGGGAGCCGGTCAGCTCAGGTCGAACAGATCGCGGACGGCCGCCGCGTTCCGGTCGCCCTGCGGGGTCCCGGCCTGCGACTTCAGACGCACCGACGGTTCGTGCAGCAGCTTGGCGACGATTGCCTTGGTCAGCGCCTCGACGACATGCCGGCCACCCTCGTCGAGCTGGCCGAGCTTGTTGGCGAAACGATCGAGTTCAGCGGCGCGTACCCGGTCGGCTGCCTCACGCATCGACGCCACGAGCGGCGCTGCCTGACGGGCAGTCGATTCGATCTTGAAGTTCTCGACCTGCTCGGCAACGATCGTCCGGACTCGGTCGGACTCGGCGGCACGGTGGGCGAGGCCACGATCGGCCCAGCGGCTGAGATCGTCCAGGTTGAACACCGTGACACCGGCGATCAGGTCGACGCCGGCTTCGACATCGCGGGGCATGCCGATGTCGACGATGTTCAAGGGGCGGACCGGCGATGAATCGGGACGGGCGGCGGTGACGAGTGCCGCGGTGATGACGGGCTCGCCAGCACCGGTCCCTGCCACGACGACATCGGCCGACGCAAGCACCTTGCCGAGTTGGTCGAGGCCCACGGTCACGCCATCGACACGTGCAGCGAGTGCGGCGCCACGCTCGGGCGATCGGTTGACGACGGTGATCTGAGCACCACCCGCCTTGTGCAGTGCCACGGCGACACCCTCGCCCATCGACCCCGCACCGACGACAGCGACCTGGCGTCCGTCGAGATCGCCGATCACGTCGCTGATCATCTCGACTGCGGCGTGGCTGATCGAGGCAGTTCCCCGGCTGATGCCGGTCTCGCTCCGAGCGCGCTTGCCGGCCTCGACAGCCGAACGGAAGAGCAGGTTGAGGCTGGTGCGGGAGGCACCTTCGAACTGCGCGGTCTCCCATGCGCCACGAACCTGGCCGAGGATCTCGCCTTCGCCGAGCACGACCGAATCGAGTCCGGCCGCCACTTCGAACAGGTGCGTGACCGCCGCCTGATCGTGCTGGCTGTAGAGGTGAGGCGTGAGTTCGTCGACCGACAGATCGCTGATCTCGCAGAGGAAGTCGCGCACGTCGCCGTAGGCGCCGTGGAACAGTTCGGCGACGACGTAGACCTCGGTCCGATTGCAGGTCGACAGCACCACGGCTTCGCGGATGTTGTCGCGCTGCGACAGGCCCGACACGGCTTTACCCAGGGCGTCGGGTGCAAGCGTCAGCCGTTCGAGCAGCGCAAGCGGGCTGCTCCGATGGTTGACGCCGATGACGAGGATGGACATTCGTCGTCAACCCTAGGCGCTCGCGCCCCGGCGGGACTCGCCCGGCGAAGAAAGGCCCGACAACGACTGTCCGCTCGAACTCTGTGCGGCGTTGAGTCGACGCTGTTCGTGGTAGGCGAGGATCTGGAGCTCGACGGCGAGATCGACCTTGCCGACGCTGATCCCGTGCGGAACGCTGATCACGGTCGGGGTGAAGTTCAAGATGCTCGTGACACCGGCTGCGACCAGGGCATCGGCTGCCGACTGGGCTGAGGCGCCCGGTGTGGCGATGACGCCGATCGAGATGTCGCGCGACTGCACGACCTGCTTGATCTCGTCCATGTGCCGCACTCGGACACCGCCGACGACGGAACCGACCTTGGCGTCGTCGATGTCGACGATGCCACCGACCGGGAACCCGCGGTCGCCGAAACCGTTGAAACCGGCGAGGGCTTGTCCGAGATTGCCGGAGCCGACGATGACGACCGGCCAGTCATGGGTCAGACCGAGCTCGCGGCGGATCTGGTAGACGAGGAACTCGACGTCGTAGCCGACACCACGGGTGCCGTAGCTGCCCAGATAGCTCAGGTCCTTGCGGACCTTGGCAGCGTTGACGCCCGCCCAGTCGGCGAGTTCTTCGGACGACATGTTGGTGACGCCCTCGTCGAACTGTTCACCGAGGATCCGTAGGTAGATGGGGAGGCGGGCCACGGTTGCTTCCGGAATCCGGCGTCGAGTGCGCTGACCAGCCATATGTGACCACGTTAAGCCGTTTGTGCACGTTTTCACAAAGCCTGCTCCGAACCGACCTGTGAGGTTCGTCACCGTGCTCGAAAGCGTCTCAGGACACGGAGAGCGCGTCGTCGAGGCGGCGACGGGCCAGCTTGCCCGTCGTGCTGCGCGGCAGTTCGTCGACGAACATCACCTTCGACGGACACTTGTAGCGAGCCACGTGATCGAGCGTGAACTCGATGAGCGTGTCCTCGTCGACATCGGCACCGTCATTGAGCACCACGTACGCCTTGACCGCTTCACCCGTGTGCGGGTGCGGGACACCGACGACGCCCGCTTCGCGGACGTCGGGATGCAGGGCGAGCACGTCTTCGACTTCGGCGGGGTACACGTTGAACCCCGACACGATCACGAGATCCTTGGCTCGGTCGACCAGGAACAGGAACCCGTCGTCGTCCACGACGGCCATGTCGCCGGTCTTCAACCAACCGTCCGCGGTCAGCACGAGCGACGTGGCCGGCTCGTCGTTGTCGTAACCGGGGAACACGTTCGGCCCACGTACCCAGATCTCTCCGATGTCGCCGACCACCACGTCCTCGTCGTCCTCGTTGACGAGACGGATCTCGATACCGGCGAACGCTCGGCCGACCGAACCCGGCCGGATCGGAGCGCCGAGCGACGTGGTGACAGTCGCGGACGTCTCGGTCAGTCCGTACCCCTCGGCGATCTCGATTCCGAAGCGGTCGCGCATCGCCGTGAACACCGACACCGGCAGCTTCGACGCTCCCGACAGCGCGACACGGACCGACGCGAACGTGTCGTCGGCCAGTTCCTCGAAGTGCGTGAATGCGCTCCACATCGCCGGAGCACCCGGAACGACGGTGACCTTGCGCGCAGCGATCGATTCCGCTGCGGTGTGCGGATCGAAGCGCTGCACCAGCATCACGGTCGCGCCCAGTGCCAGCCCCGTCGTCATGACGATGTTGAGCCCGAAGATGTGGAACAGCGGCAGCACGCCGTATATCAGGTCGTCGGCGACGAGGATGCCGGTCGCCCGGCTCTGCTCGACATTGGCGAACACGTTGCCGTGGGTGAGGCGCGCCGCACGCGGCAGCCCTGCGGTGCCACTCGTGAAGATGAGGGCGACGTCATCGGTCGGGTCGACTTCGACGACCGGCACCGGCTCGGATTCGATGAGGTCATCGATCGACTGCATGGCCGTGTGCGCCGGTTGACTGCTCGACGACTGCTCGGTGGTCACGACGGTCTCCACGGTCGGCACGAGCGCCCGGTCGACGTTGGACCAGGTCGCAACGCTGAGCTTCTCGATCACGACCACCTTCGCGCCGACAGCTGCGATCTCGCTCTGGAGTTCGGGCGCTGGGCTCAGCGGGTTCAGCGGCACGGCGACCGCACCGAGCCCGACCGTCGCGAAGTAGGTGATGACGAAGTGGCGGCTGTTCGAACAGAGCAGGGCGACGCGGTCGCCCGGACCGACACCGATCGACTGCAGGCCACCGCGCAGCCGGTCGACCTGATCACGCAGCACTCCGTAGGTGGTCGAGCGATTCCTGCTGATCAGTGCGACGTCGCCGGCGGGGTGATTGTCGAGGATGTGCGCGATGTTCACGGCGCTGCTCAGAGCCGGACCAACGAGATGATCCCGGAGATCAAGATGATCGCCAGGAGGAGTCCGAGGGCAAGGGTCGTCGCTGGCCGCATCCGTGCAGCGTACCGCGCGGCAACTCAGCCGCGCAGGGAGCGCCCAGCCAAGAACTTCGTGCGCTCGCTGTCACATTCGTCGTGCACGAAGCAGACAGCTTCGTGATCGTTGGTCAGCCCCTCGGACTGCATGAACGCGTACGCAGTCGTCGGGCCGAAGAACTTCCAACCCCGCCGCTTCAATTCCTTGGCGAAGTCGGCGGATCGGTCGGTCTGGGCCGGCACCGCTCCCCCGGCGTCGCGTTCAGGAACATCGACGGCCCACTCCCACACCCAGTCGACGAGGGAGCCTTCGGATTCGACGAGTTCGATGGCGCGCTGCGCATTGTTGATCGTCGCTTCGATCTTGCCGCGGTGGCGGATGATGCCGGAATCGCCGAGCAGTCGTTCGACATCGTCTGGGCCGAACTCAGCGACGACACGGAAGTCGAACTGGGCAAAGACCTCCCGGAACCGTGGGCGCTTCATCAGAATCGTGATCCAGCTCAGGCCCGACTGGAAACCCTCGAGACAGATCTTCTCGAACAGACGATGTTGGTCGATCGTCGGCCGGCCCCACTCTCGATCGTGGTACTCGAGGTAGATCGGATTGTCCGTCGGCCAGCCGCATCGAACTGGTTGGTACGGATTCGTTGCCATGCAGCGCAGTGTGCCAGGACACCGACAGGGCCGTCCCCCGCAATCATCCAGAGCGGGGGCAGGACCGGTTCTCATCAGCTGGGATCCTGGTGGATCTCGACTCCTTGGCGGACGGATTCGAGTGCGTTGTCGACTGCGAGAATCGCTCCGGGAGGCGCAGCGAGATCTACTGGGTTGAAGCCTTCGTGGAGAACGAGTCGTCTGGCCGCGTACAGGTACCACGGGAGGTCGTCGGCCTGCGCCACGTCGGGTGATCGCAGTTGGCCAATGGCTTCCAAGACGTCGGGATGGAACTTCCACAGCCGCAGCAGATGACTACCCACCTCGAAGCGGTCGCCCCCGAAGAGGGCGCGTTCGACGTCAGGGTATGTCTGGGTGTTGAGCGGCGAGGCCATGGCGGCTCCGATACCGGGGACTCGCGCCATGACGAGGAGCCCGACTTCGTTGACCATTCCAGTGAGGTATGCCGTGCTGGCGACTGCCGATGAGGCCTTGTCCCGGAGCGCGAGGGCATGTGCGCCCAAGGCGACGGACTTGCATCGCCGATCGAGTTGTTCGAGGTCGAGCCAGCTCTGGAGTTGGTCGTCTGGGAGGAAGAGCTTGTTGCCGAGGACGAGTGTTCGTATCAGGTTGATGCCGAGCAGCGAAACTGCGCGGCTGACGGAGTTGACGTTGTCGAATTGCCCGAACGCCGCTGAATTGACGGCTCTGAGAATTTCTGTGGTCAGTGCAACGTCGGCGCCCAGCATGTTGGCGACGCCGTCGGTCGTCCAACGGTCGGTTTCGAGCATTTCGATGAGCTGTTGAAACAGCGCAGGTGGGCTGGGGAGTCGATCGGTCTGCTCGATGAGCGCGCGGACAGGGTCATGCAAGCCTGACTCGTGCATCTCTGCGAGATGTCTTCCAAACGAGGCGGGACCGAGCATGCACGACTGACAGTCCGACCGCACGAGCCTCACGCACGATCTGAACACTACGAAGACGATCTCCGTTCGCCGATCGCCGCCGAACAACGCCCCGGAAACGGATCAGTGCTCCTCGTGGTCGGCGTCCTCGTCCGATTCGTCATTCGGATCGGCGAGGGAGGCGTAGTGGGTGGCGAGGTCGTCGTCGCCGTCGAGCGCCAGGTCGACCTGCCCGTAGGAAGCCCGGGCCAAGACGTGCGTGGCGACCGGCGAAGTCAGCAACTGCAGGACGACGACGAGCGTCAAGGTGACGATTGCTTCGGCCGAGCCGATCTCGATCGCTGCGCCGATCGCGATCAGCAGCAGCCCGAGCGTCGGGGCCTTCGCCGCAGCGTGGACCCGCGACATCAGATCACCGAACCGGATGACACCGATGCCGCCGATCATCGTGAACAGCGCGCCCACGATCATGAAGATGCCTCCGACGATGTTCATCAGCCGCCCCTCCGTTCGACGAACCGACCGAGCGCGACCGTGCCGACGAAGCCGACCAGCGACACGACGAGCACTGTCGACAGGGTGATGGCGCTGTCGGCGCTGGCTGCACCGACGATGATGCCGCTGACGACCACGGACAGCACGCCGTCCAGAGCGACGACGCGGTCAGGGATCGACGGCCCGCGCAGGACCCGGTACAGGAAGCAGGCAGCGGCGATCGTCAGCAGTACGACAGCAGTGATGATCACGATGAGGGCCCCTTCGCGGAACTGTCGGATCGCGCGCGACCTGAGTCTGCTCGACCGAGCTCGGCGAGTTCGCGGTCGATGGCGGGCAGCTCACTGCGCGACCCGAACGCCTTGATCGCCAACCGTTCGAGCTGCAGCACGTCACGCCGAACGGACTCGACGTCGATGAAGTGCAGCACGTGGATGAACAGCGTCCGTTCGGTGCGAACTGCGCCGCTCTCCGGATCGTCGGCGTCGTCGACCGCCACGTCGGTCTCGGCGACATCGACGGTGACCGTTCCCGGCGTCAACGTGACGGCGTTGGCGACTGCGGTGACCACGCCGGCCGACGACGTGTGCATCTTCACTGCGATGATCGCTCGGTTGATCTTGAGGCCCGGGGTGACGATCTCCCAGGCGACCACCAGGTTCGCCTTGACCAACTGCCACAGGAAGTTGATCAGGAAGTACAGCGCTGAGATCGGACGGAAGTACGTCCGCTCCAGACCGGTCACCCCGGTCGGGCGCGCCACTGCGACGACCACGGACGCGACGATCAGACCACCGACGACGTTGCCCGCCGACAGGTCGACCCAGAGCGCGCACCACAGCACCGTGAGCCAGATGATCAGTGACGGCAGGCGCAGCAACTTGGTCATCCGCCGACCTCCCCGACGTCACCGACATCACTGACACCGGTGGCGGTGCCGCTGTGGCCGAGGACGGCATCGATGTAGCCCTGCGGATCGAGCAGGTCGGTGGCGGCACGTTCGGCGAGGTCGTAGAGCGGTCCGGCGAACACGAGCAACGCCACCGAGAGCCCGACGACGACCGTGGTCGCTGCGGTCATCAACACGGGCACCTTCGTCGCACCCGGCTGCAGCCGCTCGGCGACCACGCCCTCTTCGGGCTGGCCCCAGAAGACGTTCGACCAGATCCGACCCATCACGTACATCGTCAACAGGCTGACCAGCAGGCTGACGACGACGATCGCCCACTGCTCTGCTTCGATTGCGGCGCCGACGAGCGCGAACTTCGCGACGAACCCGGAGAACGGTGGGAAGCCCGCGATGCTCAGCGCCGGCAGGGCGAACAGGATCGAGATCATCGGCGCGCTGCGCACCAGCCCGCCGGCACGCGAGAGGCGATCCGTGCCGGACTTCCGCTCGACGAGGCCGGCGACGAGGAACAGCGCCGTCTTCACCACGATGTGGTGCACGACGTAGAACACCGCTCCGGCCACACCGGCGAGCGTGAACAGCCCGAGTCCCATGATCATGTAGCCGATGTGGCTGACGATGTGGAACGACAGGATGCGTTGGAGGTCGTCGTTCGCGAGGGCGCCGAGGACACCGGCGAGCATCGTGCAACCGGCGACGATCAGCAGCACCGTTCCCTGCTGTGAATCGGTCGGGAACAGCAGCAGCTGTGTGCGGATGATGGCGTAGACGCCGACCTTGGTGAGCAGTCCGGCGAAGATCGCCGTGACCGCGTTCGGTGCCGTCGGATAACTGTCCGGCAGCCAGAAGAACAGCGGGAAGATGCCGGCCTTGATGCCGAAGACGGCGATCAGGAGCAACGAGAACCCGGCGCGCACACCGCTCGACAGTTCCGGCATCCGCTCGGCGAGTTCGGCCATGTTGACCGTGCCCGCAGCGGAATAGATGAGAGCGAGTGCCGTGATGAAGAATGTCGACGCGATCAAGCTGATCACCACGTACGACATGCCTGACCGGACCTGGCCGGCGCGGCCGCCGAGCGTCAGCAGCACGTAGCTCGCCACCAACATCATCTCGAACCCGACGAACAGGTTGAAGAGGTCACCGGTGATGAAACTCGCCGACACGCCTGCTGCGAGGACGAGGTACACCGGATGGAACGCTGCGAACCTGCGCTCCTCGGCATGCTGACCAATGGCATAGACGAGCACCGAGATCAGCATCAGCGACGAGACGACGAGCATCATCGCAGCCAGACGATCGACGACGAGCGAGATGCCGAGTGGCGCAACCCACCCGCCCGCTTGGGAGACAGCGATACCGCCAGCGGCATTGCCGGTCGCATCGTCCACCCTGACCAGCAGGATCACGTTGTTGACCACCAGCCCGATCAACACGGCGATGCTGATCGCCCGCTGTGCGTTGCGAATGCGAGCGAACACGACGCAGAGCGCCGCGCCGATCAGCGGCAACAGCACGGGCATCGGAATCAGCGCGTCGAACTCGCCGGATCCCGGAGCGGTGACTTCAGCCGCAGGAAGCCCCGCGAGCAGTCCGTCGACAAGGGTCACGAGGGTCAGGCTCATGCTCGGTCCTCTTCGACGGCGCGTGCACGCTCGGCTGCTTCGCTCTCTTCGACATCGGCGTCGTGACTCCGTCGAGCGATGTAGCGGTCTTCGACGTCGTCTTCGACCACGTCGTCGTTGGTCAGCTTCCAGCTTCGGAAGCCGACGGCGAACAGGAATGCGGTCACACCGAACGTGATGACGATCGAGGTCAGTGCGAGTGCCTGCGGAAGCGGATCGGCGAAGTCGGTCGGGTCCGCCGATCCGATGATCGGCGGCACACCGCGACCGTCGCTGGAGGTCATCAGCAAGATGTTCGACCCGTGGCCGATCAGGCCGATGCCGACGATGATCCGCGACAGCCGTCGCTGGAGCAGCAGCCAGGTGCCGGTACCGAACAGCATCGCTGCGGCGAACGCGAGGAGCACGCTCACGACGAGCCCTCCACCGAGTCGACCGCGGCAGTGACGTCTGCATCGAGACCGGGGTCAGCGTCGGTCGACCCCAGCCGCTCGAGCGGCGGTCGGTCGTCACCGAAGGCGGCAAACGCCATCAAGATGAGGCCGACGACGACGAGGAACACACCCGCATCGAACGGCACGGCGCTGACGACCTTGACCTTGCCGAAGATCGGGAGTGTGCGCTCGATCTCGCCGTGCTCGAGCACGGTGCCGCCGAGGAGCACCGGAACCAGTGCGGTCACCGACGACAGGAACAGGCCGACGCCCAAGATGACGTGCGACGGCATCCGGAACGTCGTGCGAACCGCCTGGGCCCCACCGGACACGTAGCGCAACGAGACCGCCGCTCCGGCCATCAGCCCACCGACGAATCCACCGCCGGGCAGGTTGTGCCCCGCGAACTCGAAGTAGAGGGCGAGCACCAGGATCGACTGGTAGAGCACCTTGATCGACTGATCGAGGATGAAGACACGCCGCGGGGCGCCTTGCACCGTCATGACGACACCCCGTGTGCGACCGACTCCGACGATGCACCCGGCTCGGCGCCGAGCGCCGAGGTCGGGCTGTCTTGGTCTCGGTCGATCGTGAGTGGCTGATCGTCGTCGATCAACTCCTCGAAGGTCGGACCGCCATCGTTGCGTCGGCGACCGGTCCGGGCCAGGCTCACCGCGCCCGCAGCAGCGACGAGGAGGACGGTGATCTCCCCCATCGTGTCCCACCCGCGGAAGTCGACGAGGATCACGTTGACCACGTTGTGACCCTTGCCCTTGGGCAGCGCATTCTCGACCATCGCCTCGGACATGCGCGGCTCGGTCACCTCGTTGCGCGCCCCCGCAGCGACGAGGGCGAACACGAACACCGATGCCCCGACGAACACCGACACCGCGATCCGCATCGGCGCTGCGATGGCCGGAGCCCGATGCGTCCACGTCGCCGGCAGATAGCGCAACACCAACACGAACAACACGGTGCTGAGGGTCTCGATCGCGAACTGCGTGAGGGCGAGATCGGGCGCTCCTTGCACGACGTAGAAGCCGGCCATCGCATAGCCGACGGCGCCGAGCATCAGGGCAGCGGCAATACGACGACGCACCATCGATGCACCGAGCGCGGCAGCGATGATCATCGCCACGAGCACGACGTGGATCGGTGTCTCGACGATCTGACCGAACCCGTTCCACTCCTGCGCGAAGGCGACGAGCGGCACGCCGGTCACGACGACGAGGATCACCGACACGTAGATCGGCAGTGACCCGTTCTGCAGGACGCCCGTGACGCGTCGGGCGGTGATGCCGACACCGCGCAGCAGGAAGTTGAACGACTGATCACTGGTCGGAACGTGCTGCAGGAGTCGCGAGCTCCCGCGCTGCACCCGGGCGACGCGACCACGGAACACGGTCAGCGCGATGCCGCTGCCGATGACGACGAGCGAAAGCATGAACGCGGTGTTGAAGCCGGCCCACAGATGCACGTGTTTGGGTTCGGCACCGGGGTGCAGTGAGATGGTCGCCATCTCGACGAGCCGATCGATGACCACGGGGGCCAACCCGGCAGCGACGGTGAAGACGGTCAGCAGGAGTGCGGGGCCGACGAAGACCATCGACGGGGCATGGGCCGACTTCGAGTCGACCGCGTCGTCGCACGTCGCCTCGTGGTCCGCATCGGCGAAGAATCCGAGCAGCCCGAGCACGAAGCGTGCCGAGTAGGCAAACGTGAGGATCGACGCCGTGACGATCACGACCAGGACCACCGTCGACCCGACGAAGTCACCGTGCTCGAGATAGCCGTCGAGGGCCTTCTCCTTGGCGATGAAACCGAACAGAGGTGGCAACCCGGCCATCGATGCTGCGCCGATCGCGCCGGCGACGATCGTCGGTTTCCACCCGGCACCGAACCCCGTCAGTCGTCGGATGTCGCGCGTGCCGACCTCGTGATCGACGATGCCGACCACCATGAACAGCGCCGCCTTGAAGGCGGCGTGGGCCAGCAGCAGGACGACGCCGGCCTGGGCGATGTGGTCGTCGCCGGTGCCGAACAACAGCATCATGAAGCCGAGTTGACTGACCGTGCCGTAGGCGAGCAACAACTTGAGGTCGTGCTGTCTGAGGGCCCGGAGCCCGCCGATCAGCATCGTCGTCGATCCGACCGTGAGGACGACGACACGCCAGTTGCCCTGCACGGCGAACATCGGGGAGAGACGCGCCACCAGGTAGACGCCGGCCTTGACCATCGTCGCCGAGTGCAGATACGCACTCACCGGCGTCGGAGCGACCATTGCGCCGGGCAGCCAGCTGCTGAACGGCGCCTGCGCCGACTTGGTGAACGCACCGATCAGCACACAGATCAGGCCACCGTTCACGACGGCGCCGGTCGGCGGGTCGACGATCAGTTCGGACAGCAGATAGGTCCCTGCGGACTGACCGATGATGATCAGTCCTGCGAGCAGCACCAGACCACCCATCCCGGTGATCAGGATCGCCTGGAGTGCAGCGGCACGAGCACGAGGGTTGGTGTCGTCGTTGCCGATGAGCAGGTAGGACGTGATCGAGGTCAGTTCCCAGAAGATGAACAGCGCGATCAGATGGTCGGACAGGACCACACCGAGCATTGCGCCGGCGAAGATCGTCATCATCCCGGCCAGCCGTCCGACGTTGTCGGCGACGTCACCATCCGGCTCATGTGGCGTGAAGTAGCCGAGCGCGTAGACGCAGATCAGCAATCCGATTCCGGACACGAGGGCGACCATCGCGAGAGCGAACGCATCGAGGCGGAGATCGATCGTGATGTCGAGGCCCCCGACCCAGCTGAAGGACTCCGTCGTCGGTGCACCGTCGAGCACGCTGCTCGCCTGGGTCACGGCCCAGACGACGGTGGCCAGTGGAGCAAGCGCCGCCACGGCGAAGGCACGTCGACCGAGCGATCGGCCCGCGGCGATGATCGCTGCTCCGATGACGAGGTGGAAGACGAGCAGAACGAACATGTGTGGGTGGGGTGCGCGTGATCGTGCCAGCGGCCGAAATCACCACGTCATCAGGCTCCGACGATACGAGCAGCACAAGATTTCTGTGTGTTACCCGACGGTAACTACTCTGATGAGATGATGGAGATCAAGAAAGTTGGCGTCCTCGGTTCCGGAATCATGGGTTCCGGCCTAGCAGAGGTCGTGGCTCGCGCCGGACTCGACGTGGTCGTGCGTTCACGCACCCAGGCCGGCGCCGACGCCGTCCTCGACAAGGTCGGCTCCGGCTTGGCCCGCCACGTCGCCAAGGAGCGGATGACCGAGGAGGAGCGTCAAGCGATCCTCGGCCGCATCTCGGTCACGGATCATCTCGGCCAACTCGCCGACTGCGACCTCGTGATCGAGAGCGTCGTCGAAGACCTCGAGGTCAAGCGGGCACTGTTCAGTGAACTCGAGCAGATCGTGAAGCCCGAGGGCATCCTCGCCACGAACACCTCCACCCTGCCCGTGGTGGAGCTGGCGATGATGACGCAGCGCCCCGACAAGGTGTGCGGCATCCACTTCTTCAACCCGGCGCCCGCCATGTCGCTCGTCGAGATCATCCGCCCGCTCACCGCCAGCGACGACACGATCGCCGCAGCGACCGCATTCGCCACCACCTGCGGCAAGGACGCCGTGCTGGTCGAGGATCGCGCCGGATTCATCGTGAACGCGCTGCTGTTCCCGTACCTCAACAATGCCGTCCGGATGCTCGAAGCCGGCACCGCCTCGATGGACTCGATCGACACCGCGATGATGGGTGGCTGCAACTTCCCGATGGGTCCGTTCGCACTCCTCGACCTCGTCGGGCTCGACACGTCGCTGTCGATCCTCGACGCCCTGTACGCCGAGTTCCGTGATGCGAACTACGCCGCCGTGCCGCTCCTTCGCCGCATGGTCGCCGCAGGACACCTCGGGCGCAAGACCAAGCAGGGCTTCCGCTCCTACTGACATCGTCTGACCTGCTGACATCTTCTGGCGTCGTCTGACATGCTGCGGTGATGGCGATGGGCGCATTCGGCGAGCCGCGCGAGCCACCACCGTCTCCGTACATCCTGCCCGACCCGCTCGAGATCGAACCGGGCCACGACATCGTCGCGCTCGGTGCGGATCTGGCACCAGGAACGCTGCTCGCCGCATATCGGGCCGGGCTCTTCCCGATGCCGATCGACCCGCGCCGACGACGCAGCAAGCTCGCCTGGTACTCCCCCGATCCACGGGGAATCATTCCGCTCGACGGGCTCGTCGTGTCGAAGTCACTTCGAGCGAGCTGTCGCAAGTACGACACACGCATCGACACCGACTTCCGCGGCGTGATGGAGCGGTGTGCCGACCCCGGTCGAGAGGGACGCTGGATCACGACCGAGTTCATCGATGCGTACGTCCGCCTGGCTGAACTCGGTTGGGCCCATTCGGTGGAGACCTACCTCGACGACGAGTTGGTGGGCGGCCTCTACGGCATCAGTGTCAATCGCTTCTTCGCCGGCGAGTCGATGTTCCACACCGCAACGGATGCATCGAAGGTCGCACTCGTTCACCTGGTCGACGCCCTGAACGCCAGTGGCGCCGAACTGCTCGACACCCAGTGGCTGACACCCCACCTGGCATCGCTCGGCGGCATCGAGGTGGAGCGCCCGCACTATCTCGAACTGCTCGCCCGTGCCATCACACCGGACCCTCCGGCAACGTCACGCTGACGAGCAATGAGCGGAGCGCCGGGTCAGTGCGAAGGTGCGAGGACCGGCGCCAGCACGTTGGCCAACACTGCGTACATGCGCCGACAGAGCACCGCCTTCACCTGTTCCGCTCCGACGTGTCGACACAGATACTCGAGTGAGTCGAACAAGAGCAGGGTGCGCAAGACCATCAGATCCGCGTGTCGCACCTCGTGCGGAAGCGCTTCGAGTTCCGACTCGAACACGCTGCTCAGGTGTTCGTTCATGGTTGCATCAGCTGCATGCATCGCTGCAGCCACGAAGGGGTCAGCGACATGATCACCGGCGGCTACACGCACGATCGGCGCCGTGAGGTCGAACAGCTCGAGGCGGAGCGACACGAACGCCTCGATCCGATCCCACAACGACGGTCGTCCGAAGTCGCTGGTCGGCGCAAGAGCTTCACGTGCGCCCAGTGAGGACACCGAGGACATGGCGGACATGGCGGACATGGCGGACATGGCGGACATGGCGGACATGGAGGCGAGCGATGCGAGGGGACCGAGTATGCGCTGTGCGACATCTGACTTCAAGGTCAGATCCTCACGCAGGTATCGGTACACCGTCCGCGGTGTCAGCTCCGCCCGCTCGGCGACCTCGGTCGCTGACGGATTGACGACACCGTCGCGCAACAGATCGACGTATGCATCGATGACACGCTCGCGATTGCGTTGCCGACGAGCAACGCGCCCGTCTGCAGACAACTCCACCCGAACATCACGATCTTCCGTCCGCCCCGGCAACACGCTGCCAGGGAGAACCACCGAAGCGTCGGTGCCGAGGGCGACTGCGCAATTCGACGTGGCGAAGTTGCTGTTCAACGGGTCGGTGTCGATGTGCCGATGGCGAACCACGTCCGTGAGTTCGATGAGTGTGGAATCCATACTCACTACAACGACAACATCTCCTGTCTCTGTACCGAAGACAGTTGTTGTCGCATCTGTGAATGAATCTGCGTGCTCAGGCGCGCAGAATCGCACGAGTCGGCGATGCAGCTACCGCGCGTGGGCGCCCCGACGAGCACCGATGGGCGGCAACTGGAAACAGCGACGGCGGCCGTCGCCGGCACGACCAAGGTCATGCTCGGCTCCGGCCGCCAGTCGTCATGTTGCTCCGCCTCTCGCGGAAGGACGAAAGGGGCAGAGGAGGAAGATGTCAGCAGACGAGATTCACGATGTGTGCCGGTCTCTGCAGCGACGTCGTTCCACGTCAGATGATTCGTCCGAAACTGCTGTCTCTGCAGCGAAGATTGGTGTTGTCGTCTTCGTGAACGAACTCCGGAATCAGGTGGTCCTGAGTTCGTCGACCCCGTCGAGCAGCGCAGCGACTCGCATCGATGACAGCATCATCACCCTGGCGGCGAGGTAGTCGAACCGCTCCGCCATCGCCGATCCGTCCGGTGCACACAGCAGGCCGCCGACGGTAGCGGCTGACTGATCGTCGTCACGTGCCAGGGTTGCGTATCGGGCCTCGAGGTCGTCGGCGGTCCGAGCGGCGACACGAGTCGCGTGGCCGAGCTCGTCCAGTGTCCGAGCGTACGAATCGGCACCCAGTCGTCGGGCCGCAATGAGCAGCGCCACAGCGCGGGGCACCAGCATCGCGGCGAGGTCGCCGTGTTCGTCGAGCGCGTCGGCCGATGTCGATGCGACGATCGATTGCCACGCGCTCACGGAGGCGGCTCGTCGACTGTCCAGGAGGTCGTAGGCGGTGGCGAGTCTGGCTGGCCGCAATCCCGGTGCACGAGCGAGCAACTGCTCGACGTCGAGGCCTGAGCGCAGCGCAGTGAGCAGTGCAGTGATGTCGGCCCGGCGGACCTCGTGGACCGGCGCAGGACTGGACATGTCGAACAGGCGGTCTCGGAATCGGCGTTCCTCGGCGGCGGTACTGGGCCGTCGTGCGTCCACCCATGGTGAACAGATCGGCCGGGTGGTGTCGATCGGCCTGTTCGCTTGCGGGTGCCGGGCCTGTGGGCCGGTGGTGGTCGTGGCTTCGAGTGTGGTGCTCATCATGGGACTCCTCCGTGAGTCATCAGGGGCATTTCGGGTGAATGTGAGCGGTGTCCATCCTGGTCACCGCGTGGTACTGGTTGTGTTGTGTTCGTTGATCGTGATGGTTGTGATGGTTGTGATGGTTGTGATGGTTGTGATGGTGGTGCTGGTTGTTTGGTGTTCGGTGGTCACTGCATGACGAATTCGGTGAAGAACACCGCCACGACCGATCCGTGGTACTGCTCATCCATGTGGGTCAGCAGCTCGAGGCGGGCCTCGTCACGACCCTCTGGTGTCGTGAGCTCCTCCATCAGACGGCCGCTGAACACGCTGAGGAGCAAGTCGCTCGCGGGTGCCGTCTTGAACTCCTCGTCTTCGCCCCCGTGGCCACCACCGGCTTCGTCGGCAGAGAGCCCGAGCGAGATCGCCACGCGGAGGTAGTGATTGTCGGCGAGGTTGATGTTGATCGGTTCGAGATCGATCACCTGGCCGACCTCGGTTTCGGCGGCGTCTTCTTCGGTCGCTTCATCGAGGTTCGACTCAGCAGTTCCGTCAGCGGCAGCGGCGCTCGGCGCTCCCATCTTGCCGCCGAGCACGTAGCCGCCTCCGAGGAGGCCGACGCAGAGCGCAGCGATCATGACGAGCCGTTTGGGCCCGCCTTTCTTGGATTCTGACGACTCGTTGTCGCCGGGTGACTTCGTGTCAGGCATCGTGCAAACTTCCTGTTCGCGCCGTGGTCGGCTCGCTGGTGTTCAGTGTTGGGGGTTGATGTTGTGGGGTTGATGTTGCGGTTGGTGTTGTGGGTTGTTGTCCTGGTGACCGTCCGTGGTGCGGGCGCTCGGGCCGGGGTCTCGACGATCTTTCGTCAAGCGGTGGCGAGGACGACGATCTCGACGCGACGGTTCAGAGCGAGCGACGCCGCGTCGGTGGCCTCGGTGACTGGTCTGGTGTCGGCGTAGCCGGCAGCAGCGAGGCGCTCACCTGGAAACTGCCGTTCTTCCGCCAGGTACCTCAGGACCGACGTGGCGCGGGCGGTCGACAACTCCCAGTTCGACGGATATCGAGTGGTGGAGATGGGCCGGGAGTCGGTGTGACCCTCGATGATCACCGAGTTGGGAATGTCTCGCAACGCGTCGGCGACCACGTCGAGGATGACGATGCCGACTGGCTGGACAGCGGCCTCACCCTCGCTGAACAGCACGCTGTCGGACACGATGGTGACGACGAGGCCACGACTTTCACGCCGAAACCCGACGACGGTGGTGAGCCCGCTCCCGACCGCTGTCTCGCGCACGACACGCTCGACTTCGGTGAGCGGATCTCCGAGCACCTCGTCCGCGCCGTCGGCCGGTCGGAACGACGCGTTGTCCAGTTGGATCACGTCGTCGTCCATCGTGTCACCGACGGGGTCGCCGACCGGATCGCCCACCGGGCCAGCTTCTGACTCGTCCGAGCCGCCTTCGCTCTCACCGGCGAGTGCACCGATCTCCTGACGGCTTTCGAGCGGCGCAGGACCTTGTCCGTCGAGGACGCTGATGCCGCCGCCGCTCAGCGGTCCTCCCCCGGCGCCGCCGTTGATGTCGAACTCACCGGCGCCGTTCTGCCCCAGTTCGCGTCGAAACGAGTCGGCGGCGATCTCGGTCTTTTCGGGGTTCGGGTCGCCGAGTGCCCACAAGACGAGGAACAACGCCATGAGTAGCGTCAGCACGTCGGCATAGGGGATCACCCATGCCTCGTGGTTGACGTGCTCTTCGTGTTCTTCTTCGTGATGGCGCTGCTTGCCACGAGATCCGCTCATGATGTTCGCTCGCTAGGCCGTCGTCATCGCGGCGTCGGCGCGCATCTTCTTCGCTTGCACCGGCGGCAGGTAGGTGAGCAGCGTCTCTTCGATCACGCGCGGGTTCTGACCGCCCTGGATGGCGAGGATGCCCTCCATCACCATCTCACGGGCGGCGACCTCTTCAGATGACATGCGCTTGAGCTTGTTCGCCAGCGGCAGCATCAACCCGTTGGCGATGAACACGCCCCAGAAGGTCGCGACGAATGCACCCGAGATGCCGTGTCCGAGTTTCTCGGGTTCGTCGAGGTGACCGAGGGTTGCGATGAGTCCGAAGACGGCACCGATGATGCCGAAGGTGGGGGCGAAGATGCCGTACGAGGTGCACCATTCGGCGGCGACCTTGTGGCGGGCCTTCATCGTGCGGATGTCGGTTCGCATCACGTCGGCAACAGCATCGGGATCGTTGCCGTCGATCGCGAGCTGCAGACCCTTCTGCATGAACTCGTCTTCGAGGGCGGCGACATCGGACTCGAGGGCGAGCAGTCCTTCGTGCCGTGCACGATTGGCGAACGCCACCAACGTGGTGAGGCTGTCGGCCGGGTCGGGGGTCGGCTTCGGGAAGACCGCCTTCATGATCGCCTTGAACACGTTCGACGTGGCCGCCATCTCGAAGCTCGCCATCGTCGCCCCGAGGGCGCCGACGAGCACGATCATGATCGCCGGCACGTTGGTGATCAACATGACCGGGTTGACGCCCTTGACGAAGCCGCCGACGATCGTGCCGATCAGCGCGACGATGAGGCCGATCAGTGTTGCCTTCATCGCTCGATCCAGTCGAGTACTCGTTCGCCGGCAGTCGAGCCGGTCGCGTCGATCGCTGTGAGTCCGAGGAGCGGGACGTCGGCAGCAGCACCGGACGCGACGGCTGGGAGTGCAGCCAGAATCGAACTGCGGTACTGCACGATGCGGTGCAGGATCTCCTCAGACGATTCACGGACGAGGTACTCGCTCCCGGTCGTCAGGCGAACGACGGTGTCGACATGGGAGTCGATGCGCTCGATGAAGTCCGGGTTGAGCAGGAAGGGTTCTCCGTGGCGGAGTCGGGTGAGTTCGATCATGGTGGTGTGGTGTGGTGTGGTGTGGTGACGGTCGAGACCGATACGTCCGGTCGGGTCGGCGTGAACAGTCCGGAGCGCCATCGCTCGCGCACGGTGGTTCGCACGCTGCCGACCTGGGCGATGAATCGAGCCGCCCAACCGTCGTGCGCACACCGCAGTTCTCCGGACGGTTGCAGGTGTGGAAAAATTCGACGAGCTCTCACGCCGACTCTGGCTGCTCCAGGAGCAGATGGAGCAACTCCTCTGCGCGCTCGACATCCAAGGGCTCGTCATGGCGAACAATCGTCTGCGTTGGCTCCCGAGTGTGATCGAGAACGTCGAACTCCTGGTCGACGACATCCGATTGTCAGAGGCCGAACGTCTCCCCCACGCGCGTGACGCCGCCCGCTTGCTGGGACTCGCCGACGACGCCACGCTCGCCGACATGGCCGATGCAGCGGGCGAGCCGTACCGCAGTGCGTGGCGTCGACACCGCCTCAAGCTCGTCACGCTCAACGAGGAGATCGATCAGATCACCGCGAGCAACCAGGAACTCGGCCGACGCGGTGCAGCGGCGGTCCAGGAGATCCTGGTGTCCATCGGAGCCGATGCTCCGCTCGACACCTACGACCCGACCGGCGGGACGCAGCAACTCGCTCCGGCGTCGCGACGATTCGATCGGACGGCCTGACATGTCCGGAATCTCTGGCCTGTACACCGCGCTGTCGGGAATGAATGCGCATCGTCGAATTCTCGACGTCACGGCGCACAACGTCTCGAATCAGTCGACGCCCGGCTACCGGCGCCAGCGCGTCGATCTCGCACCGTCGGGCATCGGCACCGAGGGTGCCGTGTTCGCTGGTCCGGCCTCGCAGCTGAAAGGCGTCGACATCGTCGGGACGAACCGCGTGTTGGACAGCATCGCCGAGACTCGTGCGGTCCGAGAGCAGGCGGCGTCGAGTGATGCCTCCACGATGCGCGATGCCATGAATCGGGTTGAATCGGTCTTTCCCGAGCCGTCGGAGTACGGCATCGCCTCGCAACTCGACCAGTTCTGGTCGTCATGGGGGGACCTTGCCAACCGACCCGACGACGAGGTCGCCCGTTCGGCCGTTCTCGGTCGAGCGACCAGTCTCACCGAGACACTCGGTCGAGCGGCTGCCGACCTCGACGGAATCGCCGCCACGGCCGGAGAGCGAATCGAACAGATGGGTCACGACATCAATGACCTCGCCGCCCGAATCGCAACGCTCAACGGGTCGATCGCCGCAAGCTCGGGGGCACCGAACGATGCGCTCGACGCACGCGACCGCCTCGTCGCACAGTTGACGCAACTCACCGGCGCCACGACGCGCCCCGCCGATGGCGGTCAGGTCGACGTGTACGTCGGCGGACGTGCCCTCATCTCGGGCCCGATCACGCACGCTGTGACGGGAACCGGCGGCACCCTTCGATGGGCGCGCGGCGGAGATGCCCTCACCACTCCCCCGAGCGAAGCAGCCGCACTCCGGCGGATCATCGACGATGTGGTTCCCCAGTATCGCTCCGGCCTCGACGCAATCGCCGCCGATGTGGTCACGCAGGTCAACAGTCTGCACGTTTCGGGTTACGACCTCGACGGCGCGACCGGTCGTGAGTTCTTCGATGCGACCGGCACGACTGCCGCCACGATCACCCTTTCAGCCGACGTCGCCGGCCAACCGCGACGCCTTGCTGCCGGCGCACCGGTGCTGCCGGGGCCGACCGCACCGGGGCCGCTCGACGGCAGCCTTGCCGGGCAGCTCGCGGGCCTCGCCGATGCGCCGTCGGGCCCCGACGCCGACTATCGATCGTTCGTCACGAAGCTCGGCCTGAGCACGCGCGAATCGATTCGTCGGGCCGACACGCAACAGATGGTGGCCAATCGAGCCATCGACGACGCCGACTCGGTGAGCGGCGTGTCGATCGACGAAGAGATGGTCAACCTGATCCAGGCGCAGCGAGGTTACGAAGCCTCGGCTCGCGTGCTCACGGCGATCGACCAGATGCTCGGCACGCTCATCGAACGCACCGGCCTGGTCGGACGATGAGTCAGCTTCCCCACGTGGGATCCGAAAGGACAATGACATGCGACTGACCAACTCCATGGCGATACGTTCGACGATGCTCGACCTGTCGAGCGCCTTCTCGCGCTTGCAGACGAATCAAGCACGCACGTCGTCGGGCAAGGCATTCGAACGCGTCTCCGACGACCCGAATCGCGCCGTCGACGCACTCGCGCTGCGGCAACGTCTTCGACGCACTGACCAACTGACGCGGACTGCCGGCGACACTGCGGCACGGCTGCAATCGTCGGACACCGCGCTGGTGTCGTCGCTCGACGTGCTCACCCGAGTCAAGGAATTGACCGTGCAGGCATCGAACAGCGGCTCGACGAATCCCACCGCTCGTGCTGCGATCGCTGCTGAACTGCATGGCCTGCGCGACGAACTGATCGGGCTGGCAAACAGTGAGTACCTCGGTCGGCCCCTCTTCAACGGGACCGCCAGCGGAGCTGCATACGACGCAACGACTGGCGCCTACAACGGCAACGCCACGAACTT
>RCMY010000083.1_pt1 | contig 82699 bp, 82 predicted proteins | sample 2041341 | NCBI WGS metagenome assembly RCMY01 (sample SAMN09708234, study PRJNA481090) | Marine sediment metagenome, whole genome shotgun sequencing project. | reverse complement strand
ACCGTGGCGTCATCGTGCGCGACCAGGCCCGCGGCGTCTACGAGTGACCCGCCAGATCGAGAACTGACATGCTTTCACGTTTCCGCTACACGCTCCGCGAGACCTTCGACAGTTTCCGCCGCAACGCCACGCTGACGCTCGCTGCGATCATCACTGCAGCGATCTCGCTGCTCGGCGTCGGGCTCACGCTGCTCAGTCAGAAGGGTTTCGACAACCTGCTGTCCAAGTGGGAGGGCGGCGTCGAGATGATCGTCTTCGTCAACGCCGGTGCGTCGCCAGATCAGCTCGACATCATCGAGACCGGTCTCGGGGGCAACCCGCAGTTCATCGAATCGTTCGACTACTGCAATGCCGAATGCTCGCTCGCCGAGGCCCAAGTCGTGCTCGCCGGCGAACCCGGAACCCTCGAGCTGCTGACGATCGACAACATCCCGACGCAGTACAAGGTCGTGCCGACCGAGGGCATCGAGATCGACCTGCTTCGACAGCTCGAACAGGCATTCGTGGAGTTTCCGAATGTCCGTCAGGTGCAGTTCGCAGAGGATCAGATCACGCTGATCGGCCAACTCCAGGACTTCTTCGGCTTCCGTCTCCTGCTGTTGTCCATCTTCCTGCTGCTGGCTGCAGTGCTCCTGATCTGGAACACGATCCGAACCGCGATCTTTGCCCGACGACGGGAGATCGAGGTGATGAAACTCGTTGGAGCGACCGACTGGTTCATCCGGATTCCGTTCATGCTCGAAGGTCTGCTGCACGGCATCATCGGCGGTGTGCTCGCCAGTGGTGGGCTCTGGGCTTGGAACAGTCAGTGGACGTCCGGTGTCGGTGAGTTCCCCGACGGAAGCGGATTCGCGGCGCTCGTCGTCACCGACGGCTACGACAAACAGGTGATGTTGATCATGCTGCTGATCGGTGCCGCTGCGGGTGCCATCGGTTCCGGCATCGCAGCAAGCCGCTTCCTCGACGTCTGACCCAGGTCGTTCGACCAGGAGTCAGGCGGGGACGGTCGCTACGTTGCCTGGATGGAGTACACGCAGATCGCCTATGACGTCAGCGACAAGATCGCGACGATCACGCTCGACCGCCCAGACAAGTTGAACGCCTTCACGGGCACGATGATGTACGAGCTCATCGATGCCTTCGACCGGGTCGACGCCGATGACGACGTGCGGGCGGTGATCGTGACCGGGGCGGGCCGCGGGTTCTGCGCCGGTGCCGACCTGTCCGCGAGTGGGGGCGAGACCTTCTCCAGCGGCGGCAGCGACATCCAGACCGATGCTGGTGTGCCGCGGGACGGCGGCGGCATGGTGTCGTTGCGCATCTTCGACTGCAAGAAGCCCGTGATCGGTGCGATCAACGGCGCATCGGTTGGCGTCGGCGTGACGATGACACTGCCGATGGACTTCCGTCTCGCGAGCGAGCACGCCAAGTTCGGCTTCGTGTTCTCGCGCCGCGGCATCGTTCCCGAAGCCTGCTCGTCGTACTTCCTGCCCCGTCTGGTGGGCATCAGTCAGGCAACCGAGTGGTGCTACACAGGGCGAGTCTTCGGCGCCGACGAGGCGCTCGCCGGCGGTCTGGTTCGCAGCGTGCACCCCGCTGACGAGTTGCTGCCTGCTGCTCGGGCGATCGCGACCGAGATCGCCGAGAACACCGCACCGGTGTCGGTGGCGCTGTCGCGCCAGATGCTGTGGCGCATGCTCGGTGCGGATCACCCCATGGTGGCGCACCGTGCCGACTCTCGTGGGATTCTGTCGCGTGGGTCGAGCGACGACGCGCGTGAAGGCGTGACGAGCTTTCTGGAGAAGCGCCATCCCGAGTATCCGGTCAAGGTGAGCGACGGACTGCCGGACATCTTTCCGGACTACGTCGAGCCCACCTTCCACTGATCTTTCTGACGTCGAAACCTCTGGACGAGCGCCCGGTCCGGTGTTACAGTTTGGTTACGGACGGAATCCCTCATCCCAGCAGGCGGGAATCAGGAGCCAACCATGACCACCCACTTCCGAGGACACGACGTCGTCGACCCTGATCATCGTCTCATCGGCACGATCAGTGATGTGCTGTACGACCAGCAGGGTGAGCCAGAGTGGGCCGTGGTCGATCTCGGCCTGCTGCGCTCAGCGCACTACCTTCCGGTGGCTGCTGGCTACATGGCGGAGTCCGGCGAGTTCGTGGTGCCGTTCGACAAGCGCATCGTCAAGGGCGCAGCCCGAGCCGACCGACGCCACTTCCTCGACTCGGCGACCCAAGTCGAGCTGCTGCGCCACTACGAGTTGACCCAGTAGCGCCCAGTCGTCGAACAGACTCGGGCGGCGACCGGTCAGCGGTGTCGAACGACACACTCCGTGTCGGAATGTCTCAAGTTCCCAGAGGTTCTTGACGAGGAACATGTAACGGCAACCACGCTGACAACTCCTCTCAAGAAACGAAGCACCTGATGAACACGATGTTGATGGAAGAACTGAACGCCGGCGACGTGATCGAGGTCAAGACGGCCGCACACGATGGCGACGACACCATGACCGTGCTCGTTCTGCTCGCCACCGATGAGTTCGTCATCCTCGACCCGTGCAACGAGTCGACACCATTCGTCCTCAAGAACAGCGAGCTCGTCGAGTACCGCAAGTTCGACGCTGCATTCGCCAACGCCTGACCACAGCTCTTCGGGCTGGCGAGGACTCACGACGGGACGTCCGTCGTCACGCCCGAGAATTCTTCCCCTAACGTGGGCACCGTGGTTGACACGGTGCCCTCGTTGTTTTTCCGAGTCGGGTCCGACGACGCCGAACGCATCGCGTTCTTCGAGCGTCTCGTCGACGCCTTCTATGCCGGCGTCGAGACCGACCAGGTCCTGCTGCCGTTGTACCCGGAGCAGCCGGACCTCACCGGCGCTCGCCACCGGCTCCACCTGTTCTTGGTGCAGTATTGGGGTGGTCCGACCACCTACATGGAAGAGCGTGGCCATCCGAAGCTGCGCATGCGGCACTTCCCGTTCCACGTCGGACCACTCGAACGTGACCGCTGGCTGCTGCACATGGCTGCAGCCGTCGAGCAGGTGTGCGGTGAGCCGCGGGTCGCCGACGGAATCGCCGAGGAACTGATGGGCTACTTCGTGCCCGCCGCCGAGCATCTTCGCAACGACACGGGCTTGCCGATCACCTCGGCCAGCTATCCGAGGGGCTGACCAGACGGCGCTGATCCCGCGCCCGATGGTTTCGGTACTGTGGGAAACGATGCCAGCGATCGACGTCCACGACCTCCACAAGCACTACGGCGCCAATCGTGCCGTCGACGGTGTGAGCTTCAGCGTCGAGGAGGGCGAGGTCTATGCCTTGCTCGGTCACAACGGCGCCGGCAAGTCGACGGCGGTCGAGATCATGGAAGGACACCGTGCAGCGACGTCCGGGTCGGTCTCGGTGCTCGGGTTCGACCCAGCGAAGGCGCAGCGGGAATATCGCGACCGGATCGGCGTGGTGCTCCAGACCTCCGGTGTCGAGAACGAGTTCACGGTGCGTGAGGTCGTCGACCTCTACGCGAGCGCCTACCGAAGCCGGCGAACGCTCGACGAAGTCGTCGGTCTCGTCGGTCTCGACGACAAGGTCGACGAGCGAGTGGGGTCGCTGTCTGGCGGTCAACGTCGGCGTGTCGACCTCGCGCTCGGGATCGTCGGCCGCCCCGACCTGCTGTTCCTCGACGAACCCACCACGGGGTTCGATCCGTCGGCTCGTCGCAAGTCGTGGGACCTCGTCGAAGCGCTGTGTGACGATGGCGTCACGGTGCTGTTGACGACGCACTATCTCGATGAGGCCGAGCACCTCGCCGATCGCGTCGGAGTGCTGGCTGCCGGCAAGATGATCGCCGAGGGAACGCCTGCTGAACTGATCGATGGCATCAGCGGCACGGTCGTCAGCTTCATGTTGCCCGACTCGATCGAAGTGGCCGATGCGGTGAGCACGCTCAGCGTCGTTCTCGGCACCGAGGTGCGGCTCTCGGGACGGCTGGTGGAGGCCAATGTCGATCGGCCGACCGAAGTCGTCCATCGTGCCACCGGCTGGGCAGTCGAGAACGGTCTCGAGTTGGAGTCGTTGCGAGTGTCGAGGGCCTCGCTCGAAGACGTCTTCCTGCAATTGACCGACCGTTCGGAGATGAACTGATGGATGCGTTCCCCTCGAATGTCTCCATGGTCCTGCGCCAGACGCGGTACCAGCTGAAGTACTTCACCAGGGTTCCTGTCGCGCTGTTCTTCACGATCGTCCTGCCGCTGGTGATGCTGGTCCTGTTCAACGCATTGTTCGGCGACAACTTCGTCGAGACCGACGAAGGGGCCTGGCCGATCCGGCAGTTCTACACCGGTGGCCTCGCGGCCTACACGGCCGTGTCGGCAACGTTTTCAAATCTCGCCAACATGGTGCCGATCCGGCGCGATGAGGGAGTCCTGAAACGCTGGCGCAGCACGCCACTGCCGACCTGGGCCTACATTGCCGGCTTCATCTGCTCGGCGATCGTGATCGCATTCGTGGGAGCGATGTTGATGTTGACGGTGGGCGTGGTGTTCTACGACCTCACGATCGAGTGGGCCAAGATGCCTGCTGCTGCCATCACTTTCCTCGTCGGTGTCGGCGCCTTCGCTGCGCTCGGCATGGCCCTGGCCTCGGTCATCAAGACCGCCAGTTCTGCCTCAGCTGCTGCGAATGCCACGATTCTGCCGTTGGCGTTCATCTCTGACGTCTTCGTTGCGACCGACGGTGACAGTGCGTTGATCAAGTTCGCCAACCTGTTTCCGCTGAAGCCGTTCGTCAACGCATTCCAGGACTGCTTCAATCCGTTCATCGACGCGCCGGCAGTGAACTGGTCGTCGCTTGCATTCGTTGCCGCATGGGGGCTCGTCGGGCTCGTCATCGCCATGAAGAAATTCTCCTGGGAGCCGAGCGGTGCCGGACCGCGTGGCCGACGCGCCGCTCGCGCCGCAGCGACCGCCGAAGGCTGACACCGGCCGGCATGTGTGCGCTCCGTCGCCTGGAGCGCGACGTTCGGAAACCTCAGGAGTAGACGATGGTCTTGTGGCCGTGGACCGCGACCTTGTGTTCGAGGTGGGCACGCACGGCTCGGGCGAGCACCACGGTTTCGATGTCACGGCCACGAGACGTCAGCTCAGCGACGTTCTCGCGGTGTGTGACGTGGGCGGTCTCCTGAGCGATGATCGGCCCCTCGTCGAGGTCGGCCGTGGCATAGTGGCCGGTGGCGCCGATCAGCTTCACGCCGCGCTCGTGGGCTTGGCGGTATGGGTTGGCACCGATGAAGGCGGGCAAGAACGAGTGGTGGATGTTGATGATCCGCATCGGGTGTTGCGACACGAAGTGGTCACTCAGGATCTGCATGTAGCGCGCCATCACGACGAGTTCGACGCCGTGCTCGGCGAGCGCTTCGAGCACCTGGCGTTCCTGCTCGGGCTTGGTCTCCTTGGTCACCGGGAGGTGTACGTACGGCACCCCCATGTGCTCGCAGATGCCTCGATGATCCGGATGATTCGACACGACGACACGCAGGTCCATCGGCAGCTCACCGCTGCGCCAGCGAGTGAGCAGGTCGTAGAGGCAGTGCGGCTGCTTGGAGGCCATGATCGCCGTCGGGATCGGGATCGAGCGGTCGCGGAGATCGACCGTCATGTCGAGCGCCGTCGCGACGGAGGCAAACGCCGAGAGGAACTGTGGATGGCTCGTCGTCTGGGCGAGATCGAACTCGATGCGCTGGAAGAAGACGGCCGGGGTGTCTCCAGTGGCGCGCTCGACGTACTGCTCGGCGTGCACGATGTTGCCGCCCTGATCTGCGATGGCCTGCGACGTCGCCGCGACGATTCCGGGTCCGTCGGGGCAGGACAACAGCAGCACGCTCGTCATGGGGGTCGTTCTATCGACGTCGGGGTGATTGCGGCACGAAACGGGTGCGGTTTCAGGCGGCCGTCAGGAACGCAGTGCCCAGCAGACCACCGCAGTCGCGGCAGCGGCATTGAGCGAATCGACCCCGTGTGCCATCGGGATCCGGACCGGTGTGGCGAGGTCGGTGAGTTCGGTGCTGAGTCCGCTGCGTTCGGATCCGATCAGTACCGCCGCACGTGCGCCGGGTCGGACGTCGTCCAGGGACATCGCGTCGGGGTCCGGAGTCATCGCGTACAGCTCGAATCGGTCGAGTGCGCGGAGATCGTCCGCGAGGTGGCGGCTGCGAGCGTGGGGAAGTGAGAAGGCTGTTCCCATCGCCACCCGGAGCGCTCGGCGCGCCAGTGGGTCCGCTGATGTGTGGTCGAGGACGAGCCCGTCCCAGCCGAGCGCGGCTGCGTTGCGGACGATCGACCCGACGTTGACCGGGTTGTCGACGGCTTCGGCGACGACGAGGCGACGTGCGCCGGCCGCCAACTCGGCGACGCTGGGCCGAGCCGGACGTTCGAAGAGCGCCAGGATCGACAGGGGAAACCCCATCTTCTCGACGAGCGCACGGATCGTCGGACCGCCACCGAACAGCGGGCACCCGAGCTCCGCTGCGACGTCGGGAATGCGGTCGGTGTCGACGAGGGCAGCGGTCGGCACACAGCCGGCGCGCAGGGCACGTTCGACGACGAGGTCGCCTTCTGCGAGGAACAGCCCGGCGCCGGTGTCGTCGCGCTTCTGGGCTCGGCTCGCGAGTGCGCGTTCGTTGACTCGGAACTGAGCGAAGCGAGGGTCGTCGGGCTCCTCGATGATCTCGACATGGACGCCCATGGGCTCCATCATCGCTGCTCCACACCGTTTGCGGACACGTGATGCGTGGACACCGCTGCAGAATCGACCCGCAAACGGGGAGCTCAGAAGTGATATGGGAACGGCGACCAGTCGGCGTCGCGTTTCTCCAGGAAGCTGTCGCGCCCTTCGGCGGCTTCGTCGGTGCCGTAAGCGAGGCGCGTGGCCTCGCCGGCGAAGATCTGTTGACCGACGAGACCGTCGTCGATCAGGTTGAACGAGTACTTGAGCATCCGCTGTGCGGTCGGGCTCTTGCGGCAGATCTCCCGACCCCATTCGAGCGCTGTCGCTTCGAGTTCGGCGTGAGGAACCGACTCGTTGACGGCACCCATGTTCTTCATCTGGTCAGCGCTGTATTCGCGGCCGAGGAAGAAGATCTCACGGGCGAACTTCTGGCCGACCTGGCGGGCGAGGTACGCGGAACCGAAGCCGCCGTCGAAGCTGGCGACGTCGGCATCGGTCTGCTTGAACCGTGCGTGTTCGGTCGAGGCGAGCGTGAGGTCGGATACGACGTGCAGCGAGTGCCCGCCGCCAGCAGCCCAGCCCGGAACCACGCAGATGACCACCTTGGGCATGAACCGGATGAGTCGCTGCACCTCGAGGATGTGGAGGCGCCCGGCGCGTCCCGGCTCGATCGTGTCGGCCGTCTCTGACTCGGCGTACTTGTAGCCGTCCTTGCCGCGGATGCGCTGGTCGCCGCCCGAGCAGAACGCCCAACCGCCGTCTTTCGGTGACGGCCCGTTCCCGGTGAGCAGGACACAACCGACATCGGTCGCCATGCGTGCATGATCGAGCGCAGTGAACAGTTCGTCGACCGTGTGAGGGCGGAAGGCGTTGCGAATCTCGGGCCGGTCGAACGCGATCCGAACGACCGCACCGTCGGGTCCGTCGCCGACTGCTCGGTGATAGGTGATGTCGGTGAAGTCGAACCCGGGGACTTGCGTCCATGCTGACGGGTCGAAGATCTCGGAGACCTGAGCCGTGGTGTGCGTTGCGTCCGGAACGGGGGGAGTGTTCGCCATCTCTCCATCTTGGCCGCTGCGCTACCGTCGGGCCATGCCCCACGCAGAGATCAATGGCCAGAAGATCTACTTCGAGGACACGGGTGGCGACCTGCCCCCAGTCGTCTTGGCACACGGATTCTTGATGGACCACGAGATGTTCGCCCCGCAGGTCGCAGCGCTGAGCGACACCCACCGGGTGATCACGTGGGACGAGCGCGGCTTCGGCCTGACCGAGTACGACGGCAAACCCTTCTCGTACTGGGATTCCGCGAGTGATTGCATCGGGCTGCTCGACCACCTCGGCATCGACGTCGCTGTCGTCGGTGGGATGAGCCAAGGCGGCTTCCTGTCGCTGCGAGTCGCGCTGACCGCCCCCGAGCGAGTGCGTGGCCTGATCCTGCTCGACACCCAGGCCGGTGTCGACGACGAAGAGACCAAGGCGGGCAACGATGCGATGAACCACGTGTGGTTGACCGAGGGGCCCGGCAGCGGCCTCGCCGAGGTCGTGGCGGGGATCATCATCGACGACGCCGAACACAGCCCGGCGTGGATCACCAAGTGGAACGCCCGTCCCAAGGAGGCGTTCCGGGAGCCGTACCAGTGCTTGACGACGCGCGACGACATCACGGACCGATTGGGAGAGATCTCCTGCCCGGCCGTCGTGGTGCACGGAACCGAGGACACGGCGATCACCATGGACCGCGCCGAGATCCTTGCCGACGGGCTCGTCGGGTGCCCCGGCGTCGTTCGCGTCGGGGGCGCCCACGCCGCCAACCTGACCAACCCCGAGCCGGTCAACGCGGCACTGCTTGACTTCCTCGCCGGACTGGAAGCCTGACCGCGATGGCCCACATCCAGATCTACGGAGTCGTCGGGCTTCCGGAGATCACCGACGGCGTCGACCTTGCCGAAATGATCTCTGCCGCAGCGACGGCACAGGGGGATCCGCTCGCTGACGGCGATGTCGTGATCGTCACCTCGAAGATCGTGTCCAAGGCCGAGGGGTGCAGCATCGAGTTGGCCGACGTCGAGGCCTCACCGTTCGCCACCACCTGGGCGGAGAAATGGGACAAGGACCCGCGCCTCGTCGAGGTCGTCCTGCGCGAATCGAAGCGCGTCATCCGACAGATCGGGCCGGTCCTGATCACCGAGACGCATCACGGCTTCTGCTGCGCGAACTCCGGCGTCGACCAGTCGTCGAGCGGGGCCGAGGGGCGGGTGCTCGTCCTGCCCAAGGACCCTGATGCCACCTGTCGCGCCCACCGGCAGCGCTTTGCCGAACTGGGTGTCGACGTCGCCGTGATCATGAGTGACACGTTTGGTCGGCCGTGGCGCGAAGGTCAGACCGACATCGCGATCGGGATCGCCGGAATGCACCCGCTCCACAGCTACATCGGTCAACACGATCCGCACGGCCACGAGTTCCGAGTCCAGGAACTGTGCATCGCCGATGAACTGGCTGCTGCCGGCGAACTGGTGAAGGGCAACACCAGTCGCGTCCCCGTTGCCGTGATTCGCGGCCACGAGTGGGACCGCGACGACGACGCCTCGATGGCGCCGGTCCTGCGCGACAGCGAGAAGGACCTCTTCCGCTAGCCGCGGTTGCACGACGGCCATGTCGTTCGCCATCCGCCAGGCCTGGCCATCCGATCTCGAACGACTGGTCGCGCTCGCCGTCGAATGCCAGGCCGATCCCGAGCGATCCTGTCCGTCTGTGAGTGACGACGTCGAGTCGATCACGACCGAACTGACCGAGATCGATGGCGCCGAGGAGTGGTGTTCGGTGACGTGGGTGGCGCTCGACGACAAGCGGAACGTGCTCGGCTGGCTCGCGGCCGAGTCCGACGTCGACATGGGTCGGATCTGGTGGTTCGGGCCCTTCCTCGATCAGGGACCCGCTTCCGATCCGATGCTCTCCACGGTGCCGGACGCGCTCCACGGCATCGCGTCGGCTGCGCTCGCCGACTTCGGTGAACAGCAGATGGCCGTCGATGCCCGCTCGATTCGGCTGCCGGCCTTCGCCGAGCGCGCGGGATTCACCGCCGAGGAGGGGTCGGTGGCGCTGCGGACCGACGACCTCGGCGTGGATGTCCCCGAGACGACCGCCGTGATCAGTCTGCTCGACGAGTACGACGAGGAAGCAGCAGCGCTCCACGATCGGCTGTTCCCGGGCACCCACACATCAGGTGCGGTACTTCTCGCGGCGCGGGTCGACGAACAGGAGAACGACCGCCACGACCGCCATGTGGCCCGTCTCGACGGTGCGACGATCGGCTACGTGGCCACCGAGCTGCAACACGATGGATCGCTGTACGTGGACTTTCTCGGCGTCGATCCGGCCCATCGTGGCACCGGAGTGGGACGAGCGCTGATCGCGACCGCGCTCAACCGACGAGCCGGTACGGCCGCCTCCGCCCATCTCACCGTGCGCACCTCGAACGAGTCCGCCAGGCGGCTCTACGCGAGTCTGGGCTTCGTCGACGAGGTCGTCCTCGTCCCGTACCGCAAAGGCTTCTCGATCGACTGACCGGCGTGCGACCCGAGACCGTTACTTCGCAGACCGTTACTCCGGGGTCGGGACCGCCAGTAACGGCGTTACCGCTGGTCCCGACCCCGAAGTAACGGGGGTCAGCCGAGGAGGTCTTTGGTGATGCCGTAGAAGTACGCGGCGGAGAGGCCGAGCGACTCGGTGTCGATGCGCTCGTCGTTGCCGTGGAACCGGGTCCCGAACGTGGCGAAGTCCATCTTCCCGGAGAACAACCCGGCGCCGTACGCAGTGCTGCCGCGCTCGCGGTAGAAGCGGGCATCGGTGCCACCCACGATCAGGCCGGGGATGAGCTTGGCGCCGGGGTAGGCGACCTGGGTGTGCTTGGTGACGGCATCCCACAAGGGGTTCCCCGGGCCGTAGTCGCACGCAGTCGGATCGGAGCTCTGCAGCTCGCTGATCTCGACGTGGTCGTAGAGATCGCCGATCGCATCACGGAGGTGCTGCTCGACATCGTCCCTGGTCGTGCCGGGCACCGTGCGGATGTCGATGTCGAGATCGATCACGTCGGGAATCGTGTTCGTCTTCTGTCCTCCATGGGCCACGTTGGGGGAGAAGGTGGTGTGGGTCTGTGCGTGGCAGAGCTTGGCGACGGGCACCGGCATCTCTTTCATCGTGTCCCAGATGCGATCTGCTGACTTGAGCGCGTCGCGCATTTCGTCCGGCAGGTTCATCGCATCGACCTGGCCCTCCCAGATGTCGTCGATGTGGGCCGAGGGTCGGTACTCGGCGATACGCCGCACGATCTCGGCGGCCTTGACGAGCGCATTGTCGCTGCCCCACGGCATCGAGCCGTGCGAAGGTGTGCCCTTGACGCGCACGCGACGCCAGGCGAGGCCCTTCTCGGCGACGTTGACGGTGACAGTCCGCTGTCCGTGTTCGTCGACCGACGACCAGCCGCCGAGTTCGGTGAGGACATGGTCGGCGCGCATGTCGTCCCAGTGGTGTTCGGCCATCCACTCGGCTCCCCAGACACCACCGGCCTCTTCGTCGGCGACACCGAAGTAGATGAGGTCGCCCTTCGGCTTGAAACCCTCGTTGGCGAGCTGACGGAACACGACGGCCATGGTCGAGGTCAGGTTGAGCATGTCGACTGCGCCACGACCCCAGACCTCACCGTCGATGATGTCGGCAGCGAACGGGTCGTGCGTCCAGCCGTCGCGGTTGACGGGCACGACGTCGGTGTGGCCCATCAGGCAGAGCGACGGAGCGGTCGGATCCGAGCCGGCGATCCGAGCGATCATCGAGTCGCGCCCGGGCCGAGGGGTGTAGGTCTGGATGTCGACGCCGGTGCCTTCGAGGTAGCTGACGAGGAGGTCGGAGTTCTTGGTCTCGTTGCCGGAGTCAGGGGTGCCGTCGTTGACACACTCGTTGCGGATGAGCGCCTGCAGCAGCTCGGTCGAGGGTCCAGTGAACTCAGCAGCGGTGGTCGTCATGTCCGCGAACCTAGTTTCTCGGGCAGCGTGGAGCGAGGCGGTCCCTGATCAGATCTGCGCTCAGGCGAGCGGGTCGGGGCGTCCGATGCCCGTGAGGATCGCCTGCCAGGCGAGGTCGATCTGTGCCGGTGTGAGCGGTCCGGGCGGCAACGTCTGGAGCCAGCCCGTGAGCCGTTGCCCTTCGATCGCAATGGTGCCGAGACCGGCATCGAGCGCAGCTGGTAGTTCGGGATGTTGCGTCCCCCAGTACACCTTCGCCAGCGTCTTGCACGAGAGCCCTGCACGTGCTGCGAGATCATCGACGGGGCTGCGCATCATCGCTGCCATTGCCAACTGATGGGGGTCAGGTGTGCCGGCATCCGCCGGGCGGTCGAACATCAGCGTCGAGACGGCGATGATTCCAGACGGCCCGATGATCACGTGGTCGACGCCGCCGAGTCGGTCCTCGCTGATCTCGAGCACGAAGCGCCAGGGCGGCGAGGGCAGCTGTTGGAGACGCTCGCTCGTGAGGCGTGCCCCGTTCACCTGGCGTGGATTGGCGTCGACCTGCATCGAGGCGATGTAGCGGCGGTAGGCGGTCAGGCCGCCGCCGATGAGCAGGACGAGCACGATCAGCGGAATGACGATACTGAGACTCACGCGGCCAATGCTGGCACTGTTCACTCTGTCGATCGGGGACGGTCGGTGCACCGGGCAGATCGGCAGATCAGCAGATCAGCAGATCAGGTCAGCTTGCGGAGCGGCTCGTCACGGCGGCGGCGGTGATCGAGGGTGATCGTGGCGTCGGTGACCACTGCAGACTCGGACGTGACGATCACCGGATTGAGATCCAGGTCGGCGATCGCGTGCTGATCGGATGCCAGCAGCGCGGCGCGACAGATCGCATCGACGAGTGCGCCGCTTTCGATGCCGGCAGCATCGAGTGCGGCTGCGACTTTCGTTTCGGCGAGCATCGACCGCGCCGAGGCGCCGGAGACGGGTGCGAGGCGGCTGGAGCGATCATCGATCACATCGGCGTGCACGCCTCCGAGCCCGACCGAGACGAGGACGCCGAGTCGGTCGTCGTGCTGACAGCGGATGCGAACGTCGAAGCCGGGCGCCATCATCGCCTGCACGATGAGCTGGTCGGCGTCCGTGCCCAGCGCATCGACCATCTGGGTGACGGACTCGGTGACGTCGTCGTCCTCGGTGAGATCGAGTGCGATCCCGGCCTTCACCGATCTTCCGACGCCGCGACGGGCGGCCTTCACGGCGACCGGGTAGCCGATCGACCGTGCGGCGGTGACCGCTGTTGCCGGGGTGGCTTCCATCGCCTGGGCGGCATCGACGCCGTAGGCCCCGAGGAGGGCAGCGGACGCAGTCGTGCCGAGCGTGAATGTCTCGTCGACCGGGTGCATCGACGCGGCGTGCTCGATGACCGCCAGGGCGCCGTCGGGGTCGAGGGCGGTGATCGACGACGGCGTCTGCTCGCGTTCGGTCTCGAGCCAGCGGCCGTAGCCGTACGAACGGGCGAGGACCGCAGCGGCCTGCTCGGGAAAGCTGAATCCGGGAACGGCCGACCCGGGCCGTACTGGACCGTCGGCGCTGCCCAGCAGCACGGCGAGAACCGGCTTGGGTCCGTCGGTGCCGGCCCGGTCTATGGCGTTCGTCATGGCGACGTCGATGTCGGAGGCGACCGCAGGCGTGTGGATGATGAGGATCCCGTCGACATCGGTCGCGGCGACGGCGTCGTCGATTGCCCGGTGCATCGTTTCCGGCGACGAATCGATCGAGATGCGCTCGACGGACGGTTCGAGGCCCGCTCCGCGCAGTGCGGCGGCTGCGAGGGTGGCCGGGCTGCGGGAGTTGGTGATGATGCGCACGGAGGGCCCACGTAGCACGGGCTGGCTGGCCAGTACGCGTGCGGTGTCGAGGAGTGCGTGCACGGTCGGTACTTCGATGAGCCCGGCCTGCTGGTACAGCGCACCGCCGAGTGCTCCGTCGGCTGCAGCGCCGGTCCGGACCGCGACGATGGGGCGCCGGTGCGACACCCGCCTGGCAATGCGGGCGAACTTGGCCGGATTGCCGAATGACTCGGTGTACATCGCCACGACTTTGGTCTGGTCGTCGTCTTCCCAGAACTGCAGCAGGTCGTTGCCGGAGATGTCGCTCTTGTCGCCGAGTGACACGAACCATGACAAGCCGAGGCCGAGATCCCGGGCCTGTCGGAGCACCGAACCGCCGAGAGAGCCCGACTGCAGGGAGATGGCAACGTCGCCGGCAGGCAACTGCACGTCGACGAGCGCAGCCTGCATCTGAGCTTCTGGGCGTATCGCTGCGGCACCCATGCTCGACGGCCCGATCAGGCGGAGGCCGTGTCGTCTGGACCGGGTGACGAGTGCGTCGATGTCGACGTCGGTGCCATCGATGTCGGTGATGATGATGGCCCCGCGCATCCGCTTGGCGAGACACGCGTCGATCGTGGCCTCGAGCGATGATGCCGGGACGGCGATGATCGCCAGTGACACGTCGTCGGGGAGTTCATCGATGGTTGCGTAGCACTTCGTGTCCCCGATGTGGCTGCGATTCGGGTTGACGGGATACACCGGCATGGCTGCGCTGCGGGTCAGGTTGGCCCAGATCGCTGCCCCGACGGTGGCGGGACGGTCCGACGCCCCGATGACGGCGATGGCTTTGGGGATGAGGAGACGGGCGACGGCGCGAGAATCGGCGCGCTGTTCTCGTCGCTCGACGCTGTCGAGGAACTCGTCGGTCGTGGCCAGATCCCAGTCGAGGTCGACCACACCGGAGTCGAAACGACGCTTGAGTGGCCACCCGGCCTTCGAGAACACGGCGAGCATGCCGCGGTTGTCGCCGAGGACTTCGGCGGTGAAGCGCTCGATGCCGTTCGTGCGTGCGATGGCGGCGAGGTGTTCGAGGAGCAGCGTGGCGATGCCGCGGCCCTGGAACTCGTCGTCGACCATGAAGGCGGCTTCGGCTTCGTTGCGACCGGGCCACCGTTCGTAGCTCGCCCAGGCGACGAACTCGTCTTGGGATTCGACAGCCAGGGCGACGCGATCGACCATGTCGACGTTCGTGAAGTGCTCGAGGTCGCGTTCGGACAGTGTCGGCTTCGGGGAGAAATACCGCCGATAGACGCTCTCGGCGGACTGGCGTTGGTGGAACGCTGCGAGCTCCGGTTTGTCGGCGGGGGTGAGCGGCCGGATGTAGGCGGTGTCACCACTGCCGAGGACGACGCTGGACGCCCACTGGCCGTCGTCGTGGTCCTTGCTGTCGTGGTCCTTGCTGTCGTGGTCCTTGCTGTCGTGGTCCTTGCTGTCGTGGTCCTCGATGTCGTGGTCCTCGATGTCGTCGGCCGGATCCTTCACCTTCCCAGCATGGCACCCCTGGGTGCGTCTTGCTGCGCTCGCTCTCGTGTGCGCCGTCGTTGTGGAGCGCCGACCCTGCTCGTCTCGACGGAAGTCCGTAGCATGAGAGCCATGGGAGTGCCGATTGCCGTCTTCGCTGCTGCGGAACTCGATCAGCATCGGGCGCCGATTGGACACCCGGAGCACCCGGGTCGACTCGACGCTTCGCTCGCCGGCATCGCCGAAGCCGGGCTGCTCGATGCCGTCTCGTTCCGAGTCCCGCGGTTGGCCACCGCTGAAGAGATCTCGATTGCCCACACCACCGAGCACATCGAGCGGTTGCGCGAGCTGTGCGAGCGTGGTGGCGGCGACGTCGACGGTGACACGTACGTCGCCCCTGGCTCGTGGGTCACGGCGACCCGTGCCGTCGGGGCGGTGCTCGATGCCGTCGAGGCGCTGCGCGGCGGCGAGTGCGACGTCGCGTTCGCCGCAGGTCGGCCGCCCGGGCATCACGCCGTGGCCGACCAGGCCATGGGCTTCTGCTTGTTCAACAACGTGGCGGTCGCTGCGGCGACACTCGCCGAGCGCGGCGAACGTGTCGCGATCGTCGACTGGGACGTCCACCACGGCAACGGCACGCAGGACATCTTCTACGACGATCCGCGAGTTCTCTACGTCTCGATGCACGAGGCGCCGCTGTATCCCGGAACGGGTCGGGCCGACGAGACCGGTGGCCCGAGCGCACCGATGTCCAACCTCAACCTTCCATTTCCGGCAGGAACGCGAGGTGACGTGTATCGGCGGGCGATCGATGACGTCATTGCTCCGGTCGTCGAGCGGTTCGCGCCCGATTGGCTGTTCATCTCCGCCGGTTTCGACGGTCACCGCCAGGACCCGCTCGCAGGGCTCGAGCTGACGTCGGCCGACTATGCCGACATGGCCGTCCGGTTGCAGCAGCTCGTACCTGCCCAGCGGGCCGTCGTCGTGCTCGAGGGTGGTTACGACCTCGAGGCGCTCACCTATTCCACTGGAGCAACCCTCTCGGCGATGGTCGGCAGTGCGTACCGTCCCGAGGCTGCGAGCATCGGCGACATCGGTCTGCCGACGATCGTGGCGGCCAAGCAGCGGTGGGGCCTGATCTGAGCATCACGCTCTGAGTATCACGCTCTGAGTATCACGGAGTCCGGATCGGTCTGCCCTGGCCGATTCCGAGGTCGTCGGCGACAGCGGGCACCACTCGATCACAGATGTCGCCACCCTTCGCCGGGGAGTTGCCAGCGATGGTCGCAGCGACCGTCGTACCTCCGTCTTCCAGCACCCAGAGACAGCTCACTGCGCCGTCCATCGTGCCGGTGTGCCCCCAACCGTACTGGTCGACGAAGATGCCGGGTGCTCGCAGCGTGGCCGTGTCACCGGGTCGGAGCTGTGCGGTCATCGCCGTCAGGTCATTGGTCGACACCACGAGGATGCCGGCGCCACCGAGACGGGAGAACCGGGTGGCATCGAAGCCATGCGGCGCGTCGGTCGGTAGGAGGCCACCGGTCGACGAGTGCATGCCGCTCTCACCGATCGGATCGAAGACCAGCATCTGGAGGGCTGCGTCGAGGGGCTGATCAGTCAGCGCCTCGACGAGCAGGCCGAGTGTGCAGTAGTTGCCGTTCGAGTAGCGCCAGGTGCCCCGGTGGGTCTGTGGGGCAGAGGCCAGCAACGTCGGGATGAACAACCGGCAGTCGCCGCCACCGGAGAACCAGGAGGAACGGGCAACGGGCATGCCTGACGTGTGGTCGAGGAGTTCGCGGACGGTGACGTCGTTCCACCCGGGGTGTGGGGAGATCCCGAGTACTGCCCACGGCACCGCCTGATCGACGGCCAGATCGCCGGCCTCGACGAGGCGGGCGATGCCGATGGCGGTGATGATCTTGCTCACGCTGGCCACGAGCATCGGCGTGTCCGGGGTGGCGGGTGTGCCATCGATGACGGCGCCCGTCGCCCGTGCGAGCAGGATGGCGCCGTCCCGGCGCACGGTGATCGAGGCGACGGCGTTGTTGCGGGCGAGTGTCTCGAACGCTCCGTTCGTCTGCGCCATGGCGCCACGGTCGGCGTCGGTCACCTCGTCGGTCGCCGGAGCCGGGGGAGTGACGGCGGCGGGTGGAGCACCGACGGCTGGTGCGGTGGTGGTGGTGGTGGTGGTGGTGAAGATCGTGGTCGTGGTCGTGCTCGGCGGATCGGTGGTCGTGGTCGTCGGGGCGCGAGTCGTCGTCGTGACGACCGTCGGCATGGGGACGAAATCAGGCGACGGCGATGGCGGCGTCGATGCCACGGTGTCGGCGGCCGCCACCGGATCGGAGGACGAGGAATCCTCTGCAGCGCACGAGGCGACGAGTGCCGTCAGACAGACCACGGCGGCGATCTGCCGGTGGATGGTGGCACGCCCGAGCAACACGTGAGCAGCGTAGTGAGCTGCTCCGGGCGACAGACGGCCGGCGATCGGTCAGCGGCGACGCCTACAGTGCGGCGATGCAGTGGGCGCAGCGGACTCGATCGTTGCGTCCGCGCCCGCGACCTGCAGAATCGCGATGGCGTCGCCGGGGTGCGCGTTCGATCCTCCTGGTGTGCCTCGCGGCAATCGCTGCAGCGTGTGGCGCGCCGGGCAGCAGCGGAGAACAGACCGGGCGACAGACGGCCGGCGAAGACAGTGGCGATCGGAGCGGAGCAGTAGTGAGGAGACAGCAGTACGGAGACGATGCGAACCAGTTCGGCGACCTGACGATGCCGGCGGATGCTGACAGTGTTTCCGCCCCCGTCGTGGTGCTCATCCACGGCGGATTCTGGCGGACGGGCTTCGGTCTGGACCTGATGGAGCCGCTGGTGCCGTCGCTCATCGATGCCGGCTACGCAGTGTGGAACGTGGAGTACCGACGCGTCGGGAGCGGCCCCGAGGGCGGAGGCGGATATCCGGCGACGTTCGACGACCTTGCTGCAGCGATCGACGCGCTCGCCGCACTGCCACCAGAGGAGCGCGCCGGCCTCGACCTCGATCGAGTGGCGACGGTCGGCCACTCCGCCGGCGGCCACCTGGCAGTCTGGTTGGCGAGTCGGACCGCACTCCCGGCAGATGCACCATGGGCAGGCCCCGGTGTCGTTCCCGTCATCGCCGTCTCACAGGCCGGTGTGCTCGACCTGGAACGTTGCATCATCGACGGCGTCGGCGGTTCGGCGTGTCGTGACCTGCTGCTCACGACGGGCGACTCAGCGGATGAGTTGGCTGCCCGGGTGCTGCTCGCCTCGCCGGCTGCCCTGGTGCCGATCGATGCTCGAGTGGTGGCAGTGCATGGCACACGCGACGACATCGTCCCGCTGGACCAGTCGACTCGGTATGTCGGCGACACGCGAGCCGCCGGCGCGACAGCGGACCTGCGTGAGATCGAAGGCGCCGACCACTTCGACGTCATCGATCCAGCGCATCCTGCCTGGACCGCCGTACTCGACGCCTTGGCCGAGCAATTCGGCTCAGCTTGACGCTGCCCAGAAGTCGATGAGGCCGCGTGCAGCCGCAGCGGGATCTTCCACCATCCACCAGTGGCCTCGGCCGTCGAGCACGAGGCGTTCCGCGCCGAGTTCGCTGATGATCTCCTCGCCGAGGTGCTGGGGCACGTAGGCGTCAGCAGTGGCCACGATGCCGAGGCCGCGCGGCAACTCGGCGTCGATGATGTCACGCCCCAAGTCCGCCATGGCTGGTTGGACAGCATCGCCATAGAGGGCGAGGATGCACCGACCCGTGTCTGAGGTGATGCCTTCGGTAACCGCGGTGAGCACTTCATCACGGAGTCCGAGGCCGGCGAACGCAACGGCGCGCTCCGCCGTGGTCATCGCAACGAGCGCACCGGTCATCTGTTCGCCGACACCAGCAGCGGTCGCCAGATCGGGTCGACCTCCGGGTTGCCGTGGACGAGGACCTTGGTCATGATCGCAGCGTAGAACCCGCAGCTACGTTGGTGGAGTGCAAGCTGGCCGAGTGCAAGATGGGGGGATGAAAGATCAGCGCGTTGTCCAGATGGAGACCGTCATCGAGTGCGTCGACGTCGACGCGATGCTCGCGTTCTTCGTCGACGACGTCGACTTCCGATTGGAGCTGGTCTCGCCTGCTGATGATCCGTCCGAGTACGTCGTCGCCGGTCACGGTGCGCGTGTGCGGCTGGTCCGTGGGGACACCGACCGACCCGTCCGGCTGCGGCTGAGCACTCCACGGGATTCGGACGACGGCCACGATCAGCTGCTCGCTCCGAACGGCACTGTCGTGGAACTCGTTTCGCCGTTAGAGGCCGTCGCAATGCCGGAACCCGTGGCGACCCTGTCCGTCGTGAGCGCCGACGGTGACGGCGGGTTCGGTACCGGGCGTGCCGGCATGGGCTACCGCGACCTGTTGCCCGACCGGTGGGGCGGCAGTTTCATCGCATCGCACATCTTGATCGCCGACGGAGGTGACGTGGCGGACTACGTCCATTTCCACCGCATCCGCTTCCAGATGATCTTCGTTGCAGCCGGATGGGTCGACGTCGTCTACGAAGGCCAGGGCGAGGAGTTCCGGATGCATGCCGGCGATTGCGTCGTGCAACCACCGGGGATCCGGCATCGAGTCCTGCGCAGTTCTCCCGGCCTCGAAGTGATCGAAATCGGGTGTCCCGCCGTGCATGACACGCTCGTCGAGCACGACATCAGCCTGCCGACGCCGACACTCGAACCGGACCGGGACTTCAGCGGCCAGCGTTTCGTGCGACATGTCGCCACGGCTTCGACACCGGACCCGTCTCGACCGGGCGCGGACGCGTTCGTCCATCGCAACACCGGGATCGACGCTGCGACCAACGGCCTTGCCGACGTGCGCGTGCTGACGATGCCGAGCCCCGATGCCCGGTCCGGCGCAGCTTGCACACGGCTCACTCATGACGGAGAATTCGCCATGTACGTGGTGCTGACCGGATCGGCGACGTTGGTCGTGTCGACGCAGAGCGAGCAACGCGACGTCGTGGTCACCTCGCGTGACGCCGTGGCGTTGCCACCAGGGGCCACGTGGTCGTGGTCGGCTCGGTCGAGTGACTTCGAGTTGCTCCAGGTCGTCCTGCCCTCGGGCTGCGTTCGAGTGATGGAGGCTGACCATGCTGAGTGATGCGATCGGTACGGCGATGATCGAGGCCTCGCCCGACGGCATGCTGCTCGTCGCCTCCGACGGGGCGATCCTGTTCGCCAACGGCGCCGCCGCCACGCTGTTCGGGTACGACTCCGGTGGCCTGGTCGGCGTCACGGTGGAGCAGTTGATGCCGTCGTCGGTCCGATCCGAGCACGTCGATCGACGACACAGCTACCTGCAGCACCCGACGAGTCGGTCGATGGACACCGGCCTCGAGCTGTTCGCTCAACGGGAGGACGCGTCGCTCGTGCCGGTCGAGATCAGCCTGAGCCCCGTCGTGGTCGGTGAGGACCAGTGCACGATCGTGACCGTTCGCGACGTTTCCGACCGTCGTCAGGCCGCTGCGAAAGTCGCTTTGCTGAGTGATCGTGAACGCATTGCGCGCGACATCCACGACATGGTGATCCAGCGGCTGTTCGCGGCTGGAATGCAGCTCGAGGCGGTGTCCGGCATCGCTCAGCCTCCAGCGGTCGCCGATCGGATGAACGCCGTGGTCGACGAGCTGGACGACACGATCCGAGAGCTGCGCAATGCGATCTTCCAGCTCGGGATTCCCGATGCCGGCCCGAGCCTCGCGTCCCATCTCGCTGCGGTGGTCGGCGGACGGCGCCAACACCTCGGGTTCGCCCCCGAGTTGGTCATCGACGGCGACATCGACGGCGTGCCCGACTTCGTCGGTGAACAGCTGATCGCCACGGTGACCGAGTCGCTGTCCAACGTCGCTCGACACGCCAACGCCTCGGAGGCCCGTGTCGACGTGTCGCTCGTCGGTGGCTCTCTGCGGCTCACGGTGTCGGACAACGGCATCGGCATCGCGGGGAGCCCGAAGCCCAACGGGGGCCTGTCGAACATCGTCTGGCGAGCCACCGAGCTCGGCGGCTCCTGCACGGTGCAATCCGGCAAGCCGAGCGGCACCGTGATTGCGTGGCACGTCCCGGTCTGAACGCCCATCCATCCCCTCCATCCCCTCCATCCCGTCCATCCCGTCCAGCACAGCACCGTCCGCTTGGCCCGTACAGCTGACGGCGCGTCGATCGGGCGCCGCCATCAGGGGCCGGTCGGGTGCTCGCGTTCGTCGAGACGGGCGGCCAACGCTGCGGCTTCGGTGCGGCGCGACATGCCGAGCTTGGCCAACAGATTCGAGACGTAGTTCTTGATCGTCTTCTCGGCGAGGAACATCTCCGAGGCGATCTGACGGTTCGTCTTTCCCTCGCCGATGAGGTCGAAGATGCGTCGTTCCTGCTCCGTGAGATCGACGAGCCGACCGGCCTCGCTACGCGCAAGGCGACGAGTCGCTTGGCGGACTGCCGCGTCGTCGAGGAGTTGGCGTCCTCCGGCGACGAGCCTGATGGCATCGACGAGCTGCGTGCTGCGGATCTGCTTGAGAACGAAGCCTGCAGCTCCAGCGCGGCTGGCGTCGACGAGCGCTTGGTCGCTTTCGAACGACGTCAGGATCAGCGTGTGCACCTCAGGGTGGTGCTGGGAGATGTCACGACAGACGGCGATGCCGTTCCCGTCGCCCAGCCGGACGTCGACCACAGCGACGTCCGGTCGGCATCGATCGACCTCACCGAGCGCATCGGCGACATTGCCCGACTCTCCGACGACTTCGATGTCGGCTTCGGCGTCGAGGCTGGCGCGCACTCCGTTGCGCACGAGTTCGTGGTCGTCGAGGAGAAACACACGGATCACGCTGGACAGTGTGCCAGACCGTTCCGTGGTCGGTGTCAGCGCGATGGAGCGGGAACGATGACGGTGGGAGCGCTCGCGTGGTGCAGGCTCCAGGTCGAAACAGATCCGATGAGGGCGGCTCCGATCGCTCCGTGGCCGCGTGCTCCGAGAACGAGGAGATCCGTGGACTCGGAACGATCGGCGAGTTCTCGTCGCGGTGTGCCGGTCGTGAAGGTGCGCTCCACGTGGACGTCGGGAGCAACGGTGTGTCGGCAGACGACGGTGTCGACCAGGTGATGAAAGCGTTCCTCGGCGAGGTCTGTCGCCTCGGGGAAGAAGAACTGATCTGCGCCGACAGCGATCGGAGAGACGTCCCAGACGGACAGCGCTTCGACTCGCGTCCCCGGCTGAGCAAACGTCAGTGCCCACCCGAGCGCCGCGATCGAATTGTCCGATCCATCGATTCCCACGACGATGTCAGCGGTCGGCTCGGTGCGGGCTGCGGCAGGCACGACGACGGTCGGACCGGTTGCGTGGGTTGCGCACTGGGTGCTGGTCGATCCGAGCAGCAGGCGCTTGAAGCCGCCTCGGCCGCGGCTGCCGACGACCAGGAAGTCGGCGCGCTCCGCTGCGTCGAGGAGCACGGCCGACGGGCCGCCGTGGGCGATGACGGCTTCGACGGCGACGCCGGCGATCGGCGCGATACTGTCGGCTGCGACATCGACGAGACGCTGAGCGCCACCGGTCAGCAGCTCGCGATCGAACGCTGGGGCGCCTGCGGTGGCGTCCGCGAGCGCCGGGCCGGTCACCGGCGCCAGCCATGACGTGACGAGTTGGAGGCACGAGGCTCGACCGAGGGCGTGGGACGTCGCCCAGCTCAAGGCATGGTTCGCGTCGTCGGAGCCATCGATGCCGACGACCCACGTCTGGGGTCTCTGGGGTGCCGTGGGGTTCTGGGGTGACGCGGATTCCTGGGGTGTCGCGGCGTCCAGCGGTGTCGTGATCTCTGCCATGGGATTCCTCCGGGATGTTGCTGCCACCGACGTGGAGCGGGGCTGTCGACCATCATCTGTGTTCGACGCGTCGCTGGGCCAGGGTCTTTGGACCTGCGCGTCAGCAATACCCGAGGCGTGACGCGTCGGCGGTCAGTGCATCACGATGAGTCGGGTGGGCGATGGCGATCAGCGCGGCGGTGCGTTCGGAGATGGTCCGCCCACGAAGTTCGGCGACGCCCCACTCGGTGACCACCTTGTCGACGGTGTTCTTCGGCGTGGTGACGACTTCGCCGGGAGCCAGTTGCGGGACGATCCGCGACGTGCCCGACGAGGTGTTCGAGTGCAGCACGACGAAGCCTTGGCCGCCGTCGGAGTACATGGCGCCACGGGCGAAGTCGTTCTGGCCGCCGGAGGAGGAGTAGTAGTTGCCGGCGATCGTCTCCGACGCGCATTGCCCGAGGAAATCGACCGACAGCGTCGCGTTGATCGACACGAAGTTGCGTTCGTTGGCGATGATTCGCGGGTCGTTCACGTACCGCACCGCATGGAGTTCGATGGCGGTGTTCTCGTGGAGGAAGTCGTGCAGGCGGTGCGTGCCGAGTGCGAACGTCCCGACGGCTTTGGTGCGGTTGAGACGCTTCTTGACCCCGTTGACGACACCGGATTCGACGAGGTCGACGACGCCATCGGACAGCAGTTCGGTGTGGATACCGAGGTCGCGATGATCTGACAGTGCAGCCATGATCGCATTCGGAATGGCCCCGATCCCGGTCTGGATCGTGGCTCCGTCGGGGATTCGTTCGGCAACGAATGCGGCGATGGCGGAGTCGAGTGTGCTCGGCTCCGTCGGGGCGACCTCGACGAGTGGCCGGTCGCTCTGACACCAGCCGACGACCTGGGACACGTGGATCTGATTGCGCCCGAACGTCCTCGGCATCGCCTCGGTGACCTCCAGGAAGAAGTCGGCTCGGCCGATGAAGCTCGAGGTGTAGTCGGCCGAGACGCCGAGTGAGAAGTAGCCGTGGCGGTCCGGTGGCGAGGCCGCAGCCAGAACCAGGGGATCGGGTGCGCGCTGGTGCATGAGCGCGTAGACCTCGGAGAAGTGACCGGGGACGAGTTCGACGTCGCCGGCGCGGAAGTGCGGGCGGGTGACGGGGGAGAGGAAGTACGACGTGTGTGTCAGGCGATCGTCGAATGCCCGTGCCAGGTAGTCACGTTCGTGGATGGCGTGCATCTGGTGGACGCTGCTGCCGTTGACCCGGTCATCGCCGGAGCGGGCGGCGTCTTCGAGTGCATCGAGGACCGCAGTGGGCTCGCCATTGGCGAGCGGAACGATCAGCTGTCGGCCGCCGGCGACGTGTTGCAGGACGTCGGTCGGACGTTGGGTGGGATTCATCGAATCAGTGTCGCAAATCGTGGGACGCCTGGCGAATCAGCGACCGCCGACGACGCAGTGCCGCGATGACCGCCGACGATCCCGTGCCCGACCGAGGTGTCAGTCGGTCTCTTCGAGCGACGTGTCGGGTGTGACGCTCTCGACGACGTGGAACCGTCGCCCGGTCACGTCGTCGGGAGTGATCTTCACGAAGTCGGGCTTCTCCGATGCCACCCAGGGAAACAGCGGAAGGTCCTGTGCGTCGTAGACATCCTGCATCCGTTCGATCAGGTTCGCCCGACCCTTGACGACCACGCTCCAGGCGGTGCGTTCTGCGGGGAGATACCCGTCGATCTCGAACGCAACGTGATGCATCAGCACCGCGGCGGCGAGCTTGGTGCCGGGGCCGCTGCGGAAGACGATCGAACCGTCGTGGACGAGGTAGTTGATCGGAAAGATGTCCGGTCGGCCACCGTTGTCGACGGCCAGCCGGCCGACCGCTGCGTCACCGAGCAGCGCCCAGCACTCCTCGGTCGTCAGGGTTTCGGTTCCGGCTGGCATCGACATGGTTCAGTCCTTCGCTTCGATTTTCAGGTCGGTCTTCAGGATTCTTTGGGTGTGACGACGACGGCGGTGACCATGCCGAACATGCCGTCTTCTCGTTCGACGTGGGTGAGAATGTGGCAGTGCCACACCCAGGTGCCCGGGTCCTTCGCCTGGAAGAGCACCGAGTATCGCTCACCGGGCGCCACGTTGATCGTGTCGGCGAAGTACGGCTGGTCCAGCGGGATGCCGTCCTTGGCGTAGATGAGCTGCGGGAACTGGTGCAGGTGCATCGGGTGGGCGGTGAGACCCTCGTTGTAGTAGTGGACCACGCTCCAGGACCCCTCTTCGAGCACGAGCGGTTCGGTGGCGGGGAAGCTCTTGCCGTTCAACGACAAGCCGATCACGCCGGCATCGTTGAGGATCATCGGCATCTCGGTGGCGATTTCGAGTTCGCCTTCGGCAGGGATCTCCACACCGCTGATCGTCTGACCGTAGGGCAACGGGTTGTCGCCGACGATGAAGGCACCGAACATGCCGTTCAGGACCGAGATCTGGCTGTGCAGGTGTGCGTGATACATGCCGATGTGCGGGCTGTCGACGGTGAACTCGTAGGTGTAGGTCTCGCCGTCGGCGATCGGGTCCTGGGTGTACGGCGACACACCGTCTTGATCGTTCGGGGTGTGGATGCCGTGCCAGTGGATGTCGGTACCGAGGCCGGTCTCGTTGGTGAGGATGATCTTGACCTTGTCACCCAGGTCGAGACGGATCTCCGGCGCCGGAACGATGCCGTTGTAGGTCCAGGCCTCGACGATCTGGCCGGGTGAGACCTCCCACGGCGTGATCGCGGCAGTCAATTCGAACTGCTTGGTTCCGTCGGGGAGCAGTTCGAATTCGAGCGGAGCGTTGCCCTTGCCCTCGGTTGCTGCCGGGAAGGCGAGCATCGAGTCGACCATCACCTGGTCCATCTCGGCAGCGGTCAATTCGCCCTCGGGTTCGGCGCTGCCGGCAGCAGGAGCTGCACCGTCTTCGGTGATGACGAGTTCGTTGTGCATCCCAGAGCCCTCGTGGCCGGCAATGGTGCAGTAGACCTCGTAGGTGCCGGGCGTGAGCTGGGCGGTGACGATGTCGAGACCTCGAGAGTTGAGGTTCTTCGACTGGTACTCGGTGCCGCGAATCGCGAAGTTGTGCTCGATTGCACCGCTGTTGAAGACGTTCAGCACGACCTCGCCGGCCGGAGCGCTGAGCTGACCGGTGATCGAGAACTCGGTGAGCTCGACCTCGACGTTGGTGCTCTGGACCGTCTCGACGGTCGAATCGTCGCGCAGCATCGCGATCAGGCCGATGACGACCATTGCAGCGACCAGCGTGACGATGATCGCCGAGAGGGCGATGAACAACAGCGTGCCGGTGGCGGAATCGTCGTTGCGTTCGAGCTGCGGTCGACCAGGGTCGGACGGCGGCGGTGCGGTGCGCTCGTCGAGGACGGTCATCGAATGGAACCCAGTGGAGAAGTCATCGCCCCCAACCATGGCGACGACGACCCGACGTCTCTAGGGTCGAAAGTCCCATTGGCGCCGGATCAGCCCTGATGATCAGCCCCTGACGGTCAGGCGAAGACGGTGCGGCCGATCCATTCAGCGACGAGTGCCGGCTTGTCGGCTCCTTCGATCTCCACGGTCATTGCACGCGTCTGGTCGACGGCGTTGCCCTTGAGCTGCACATCGACCGTTGCTGCGGTCGCACGCACGCGCGAACCAGTCGGCACCGGGTTGACGAAACGGACCTTGTTCATGCCGTAGTTGACGCCCATCAGCAGGCCCTCGAGCTTCGGCAGGTCGCTCGGGATGCTCGCCGAGAGGTGGACGAGCAGGCTGAGCGTCAAGAAGCCGTGCGCGATCGTGCCGCCGAACGGTGTCTGAGCGGCGCGTTCGGGGTCGAGGTGGATGAACTGGTGATCGAGCGTCGCGTCCGCGAAAGCCTGGATGCGGTCCTGGTCGATCTCGAACCAGTCACCGGCGACCGGATCGTTGCCGATCAGTGCGGTCATTGCGTCGTAGGCGGCCTGTGCGTTCTCGCTCATCGTGAGCTCCGTTCGTGAATGGTCGTGTCGACCGGGGTGATGGTCGTGAATGACCGGTTTGGTGATCGATGTGATGTGAGCCGGTGGTCCGAAGACGGCCGGCTCGCCCGAACGTTAGTGACGGTGACGGATTCCGTTGCATCCGGACCGGGCGAATGTGCGACGCTCGGACATGGCCGACGTGGAGACGATCACCGACGCAGCGGCCGCGCTCGATCGCTGTGGCGATCTCTTCCGATCTGAGCCCGTCGGCTGCAACATGGTGGCGACGGGTGTCCTGCCCCAGGGCGATGTCGAGGTCGTCCGGGTCCACGACGGCGCTGACACCCTCGGCGTGGCGCTGCTCTCCGGTGGATCGTGCATGCTGTCGCCGTGCGCCCCAGGTGTGGTCGAGCTGATTGCTCCGATGCTCGACATCGGACAGCCGATCCAGCTCTCCGGACCTGCTGGGGCGATCGCTGACCTCGCAGGGTTGCTCAGTGGGAGGTGCGACGGTGCTGTCGTCGAGCCACACCTGAATCGGATGTACCGAGCTGAGGCGGTCACCGATCCGTCGAAGCGCCGCCGCGGCAAGTCGTTCGTGAGCGATCGGGAACGTCTCGAACAAGCCACTGCTTGGGGAGTCGGGTTCGGCCAGGACACCGGGCTCGAACGATCACTCGAGGATTCGTCTAACCAGATGACCCGCGCCGTCAACGAGAGTCGGCTGTTCGAATGGCGTTCGAAGGGTGAGGTCGTCAGCCAAGTCCTGATCTCTGCAGCCCGGTTCGGCGTGGTCCGGCTCGGGCAGTTGTACACGCCACCCGAGCACCGCAAGAAGGGCCACGGCGCTGCGTTCGTCGCTGCGGTCGCACAGCAGCAGCTCGACCGGCAGAAGGTCGACACGGTGATCTTGAGTGCGCAGGCATCGAGTGCGGCGACCAATCGGTTGTATCGCGGTCTCGGCTTCGTGCGGGCGTTCGAGATGCTGACCGTCCGCGTCGTTCCCGGCTGACTCGGACTCTTCGCACCGCTGCGGGACCTGGAACGATGCGTCGATGAGCTCCGATCCACAGACGGCACTGACGGCACCGACCTGGTTCATCGATTCAGACAGCGCAGAGGTGGCGGATTTCGTCACCAGGGCGCTCGATGGCGTCGACCTGGGTGATCGGACCGGTCCGGCCGGGACAGCGATGGATCAGAGAGCGGTGGCGGTCGCGCTGTTCCGTGCGGTTCGCGATGGCTTCCGGTACGACCCGTACGAGGTCAGCCGCGATCCCGGCGACTACCGGGCCAGCGCCATCACCCGGTCGAGTTCGAATTGGTGCGTTCCGAAGGCGGTGTTGCTCGCTGCCGCGGTCCGCCACGTCGGCATCCCGGCCCGTCTCGGGTTCGCCGACGTCCAGAACCACCTCACCAGCGACAAACTCGAAGCCCGCATGGGCACCGACGTCTTCTACTGGCACGGTTACACCGAGATCTTCCTCGCCGGCCGCTGGTTCAAGGTCAGCTCGGCGTTCAACCTGGAACTGTGCGAGCGGTTCGGGGTCAAGGTGCTCGACTTCGACGGGACCGACGATGCGCTGATGCATCCCTTCGACGAGTCCGGTCGCCGCCACATGGAGTACGTCGCACAGCGGGGCAGCTACGAGGACCTCCCCCTCGATGAGATGCTCGCTGATTTCGCCGAGTTGTACCCCGACCTGATCGGTGACGACGCGGCAGCACAGGAAGACCCCGCCTTCGCTGCCGACTGACTCGGGACGCTGCCCCTGGTCGATCGAGGTGGTCGACCTCAGGCCGTCCGAGAACCGACGACCGACGTCGGGAGCCGCACCAGGAGCACCGGGCAGTGCGCCCGCCGGACGAATTCGGCAGTGACACTGCCCATGGTGACCCGGCGGAGACCGGTGCGGCCGTGTGAGGACGCAACGATCAGCGAGGCGTCGATGCTCTCGGCGAACTCGGGGACGGCGTGACCAGGCCGCTCGGCGTGGAGTTCTTCGAACTCGACTTCGTGGCGGGATGCGGCCTGGAGTTCGCGGGCGAGGCGTGCGGGATAGCCGGAGTCGATCACGCTGGAGTCGGGTACCGCTGCGCCCGGGTTGATCACGTTGACGATCCAGGGCTGGACACCCAGCTCGATCGCCCAGGCAGCGGCGAGTGGCAATGCTGCTTCTGATTCGTCGGAACCGTCGACAGTGACCACGACCGGACCCGTGAAGTCGGCGGCCACCACCGATGGACCCACCACCAGGATCGGTCCGAAGATGCGATGCAGGAGATCCTCGGCCACGCTGCCGACGAGTGCTGCCGATCGGCCGCGTCCGTGGGATGCCAGAACAACGACCGATCCGTCGTGGGCCACCACCAGCTCTTCGACGGCGGACGCGACCGATTCGGCCGTCAACAGCGCCGCCGAGGTGACCGAGACGTTGGTCCGGGGGAGTGACTCCGTCCGTTCGTCCAGACGGACTCGCGCCGCCGGGACGTCTGCCGGGGAGAAGACGACCTCGACGAGATGGACCGTTGCGTCCGAGGTCTGGGCGAGTGCAAGGGCAACGTCGACGGCCTTTGCCGAAGCCGATGATCCGTCCACGGGCACGATCAGTCGTTGCGTCATGGAACCAGCATGGGGCACGGACGGGTGATGCTGACAGGGCCGTTGGACTCTGCCAGCCGGCGTCGTGACGTGCCAACGATGGTCTCGTGAGAGATCAGCCAGCCACCTCGAGGGTCGCCTGCGTCGGCATCGTCACGCTCGACCACATCTTCAGGGTCGACTCGCTGCCGACGACCGAGGGCAAGTACACCGCGACCGGACACGTGGCGGTCGGAGGCGGCGTCGCCGCGAACGCAGCGATGACCGTGGCGCGACTCGGCGGCGCAGCCTCGTTCATCGGGTGCGTTGGCGATGACGACGCGGGCGATGACGTCCTGGCAGAATTCGAATCGGCCGGGGTGGACACCGATTCGGTCCAGCGGGTACCGAACCGATCGACACCGATCTCGTTCGTCCTCGTCGATCGCGACGGTCACCGCGAGCTCGTCAACTACGTCATGGACGACTTCTTCGAGCTGGCCAACCCGGTGTTCGGCGACGGCATCGATGATGCCGAGGTCGTGCTCGTCGACTGTCGCTGGCCGTCGGGGGCGGTTCGCGCGCTCGCCGCAGCGCGGGCTCGTGGGCTCCCCGGCGTCGTCGATGTGGACCGGGCGATCGACGCGGACCCGGCCACCGAGACCGGCCGGATCCTGGATGTGGCGACGCATCTGCTCTACTCACGTGACGCGCTGCTCGGCACGACGGGCACGTCCGACCTGGCAACGGGATTGGCCGCCGCCGCCCGCCGAAGCAAGGCATGGATCGGTGTCACCGACGGTGAACACGGCGTGTCGTGGCTCGAGGGTGATCGCGTGCGCCACCAACCGGCCTTCCGAGTGGAGGCCGTCGACACCCTGGGCGCTGGCGACGTGTTCCACGGCGCCTTCGCACTCGCGCTCGCCGAAGCGCGGTCCGAGGCGGACGCCGTGCACTTCGCCGCGGCGGCCGCCGCTGCGAAGTGCACACAGCCGGGTGGGCGTGCGGGAATTCCAGACCGGGCGATGGTCGAGACGTTGCTCGGCGGTAGTGCGGAAAACGCCAAGTGAACGAGCCAACTGAACGAGCCAACTCGAGAGGAACATGGACATGAGCAGAGTCAAGGTCGGCGTCGCCGGCTACGGAGTGATCGGGAATCGCCTCGCCGCTGGCGTTGCGGCACAGGGCGACATGGAGCTGGTCGGCGTCGCAGATGTCGCTCCGACCCTGGCGGTGCGTGCACTTGCGGCGAGAGGGATGCCGTTCCCGCTGTTCGCCGCAGTGCCTGGATCCGAGCGTGCGCTCGAAGAGGGAGGTGTCCCGGTCAGTGGATCATTCGACGATCTGCTCGACGAGGTCGACATCATGCTCGACTCCGCACCCGGCGGAGTCGGAGCGTTGAACAAGGTGAAGTACCTCGAACACGGGGTGAAGGCGGTCTTCCAAGGCGGTGAATCGGGCGAGGTCGCCGACGTGTTCTTTCACGGCACAGCGAACTACGCCAAGGGCCTGGGCGTCGACTATCTGAAGTTGACATCGTGCAACACGACGGGTCTCGTACGTGCCGTCGATGCGGTCCACCAGGCGGTCGGGGTCTCGAAGACGTTCATCACGATCGTGCGTCGCGTGGCTGACCCGGGCGACACGCACCGCGGACTGACCAACGTGCTGCAGGTGGAACCGATTCCCAACCATCAAGCTGTCGACTTGATGCACATCATCCCCGAGATCGACGCGACCGGCATGCTCATCCACGCACCGGTCACGCACGGCCACATCATCACGATTTCGGTCACACCGGAGAAGAAGCTGTCGGTCGACGAAGCGCTCGACGTGTTTCGGGCCTACCCCCGGATCAAGGTCGTCCGCATCGCGGACGGATTCAACTCGAACTCGGCCCTCTTCCAGTGGGCCCGCTACATGGAGTACCCGCGTGCGGACATGTACGAGATCGGCCTGTTCGAGGAGATGGTCGGCCTGTCGGGTGACGACCTCGTGTTCGCGATCAACATCCCTCAGGAAGCAGTGACGATTCCGGAGACCATCGACGCCGTTCGAGCAGCGATGAGGCTGCAGCCGATCGGTGCCGACGCGGTGGCTGCCACCGACGGATTCCTCGGAATCTGACCGTCGTGGACGGCTTCCCGACGATCGTGTCGAGTGCGGATCTCGACGTCGAAGGACGTCGGGTGCTGCTCCGGGTCGACATCAATTCGCCGCTCGACCCGGTGACGAAACGCATCGTCGACGACACTCGGATCGAGCGGAGCATCCCCACCATCCGCGACCTCGCCGACCGTGGGGCGCGGCTCGTCGTCATGGCTCACCAGGGCGATGCGCTCGACTATCACAACCTCATTCCGACGGAACAGCACGCCGTGCGACTCACCGAGAAGCTCGGGCGGCCGGTGCACTGGATCGACGACGTCGCCGGGCCTGCGGCGCGTCGACGCATCGAGTCGCTCGCCGACGGGGAGATCCTGCTGCTCGACAACGTTCGGATCCATGGTGAGGAGCTGTCCACCTTTGAGCGCGATGTCACGCTGACACCCGAAGAGATGGCGAACACCTACCTGGTCCGCCACCTCGCACCGCTGTTCGACCTGTACGTGAACGACGCGTTCGCCACGGCACACCGGTCTGCGCCGTCGATGGTCGCCTTCCAGACGTTGCTGCCGTCAGCCGCAGGACTCCTGTTGGCCGATGAGATCAACGGGCTGAGCCGGGTCATCGATCACCCGGCTCGACCGGCGGTGTTCCTGCTCGGCGGGCTCAAGGTCTCCGACGGCTTCTCGATGATGGACCGCGCGCTGCGCGACCGGGTCGCCGACCGGGTGCTCACGAGCGGGGTGCTCGGTGAGATCTTCCTCGTGGCTGCGGGTGTCTCGTTGGGGAACGCCTCGGAAGCGTTCATCGCGCACCACGATCTCGCCCGCTACGTCGACGAGGCGACGCAGTTGCTTGCCGATTTCCCGACGCGGATCGCGCTGCCCGTCGACGTGGCGGTCGTCGAAGGGTCCAGCGGTCGCCACCAGCGACGTGAGGTGGCCGTCGATGCACTGCCGGCCGATGAGTCGATCGTGGACATCGGCGATGCGACGATCACCGCGTATGAAGCGGAGATCGCGGCTGCGGGCACCGTCTTCGTGAACGGTCCCGCCGGTGCATACGAGCAGGGCGGTGCCGATCTCGGCACGCGTCGGCTGATGGTCGCGGTCGCCGAGTCGAAGGCCGTCACGGTCATCGGCGGAGGCGACACGGTGGCATCCGCCAGGCTCTTCACCGACATCGACAGCTTCGACCTCGTCAGCACGGGCGGAGGAGCACTCGTCCGCCTCGTCAGCGGTCAGTCGCTGCCGCTGCTCGAAGCCTTTCGGACCGCTGCTCCCGGACCCCGGCGATCGCCGACAGCGCGGGATTGCACCCGAGGCCAGCACGACCAGGAGGAAGAATGAACGAAGTGAGCCCAGGAAAGCTGTGGGGACTGCGCCGCCTCGCCGACGCCGACGGGCGGTTCAAGATGCTCGCGGTCGATCAGCGGCCGCCGATCAAACGCCTCATCGCCGAACGTCGAGGCGTCGACATCGCCCCGTACGACGATGTGTGCGCGGTGAAGGCGATGTTGACCGAGGAGCTGGCGGGCGAGTGTTCGGCGGTCCTCCTCGACCCGCACTACGCGTATCCGGCAGCGGTGCATCTCGTGTCGCCCACGAAGGGCGTGCTCCTCACGCTCGAGGATTCGGTCTTCTCCGACGGCGAGGGCGGACGACGCTCGACGTCGATCGACGAGTGGAGCGTCGAAAAGATCAAGCGTGCGGGGGGCGATGCCGTCAAGCTGTTGGCCTGGTACCGCCCCGATGCTGCTCCAGCGGTATGCGAGCAGCAGCAGGAGTTCGTCGCCGGGGTCGGGGCTGCATGCCGTCGCTACGACATCCCCTTCGTGTTCGAGTTGCTGGTGTATCCGCTCCTCGGCGCCAGCGGGCAGGACGACCACCTCACGGACCCTGCGCGGCGAGCGGAACACGTCCTGGAGAGCGTGAGCGTCTTCGCCGGCACCGAGTACGGCGTCGACCTGTTCAAACTCGAGAGCCCGTGGGCCGCGAGCGACGTTCCCGATCCCGACTCGACGGCAGACGACGTCGACGACGCGGCCGTCGATCGGATCACCGCCCACTTCGCCGAACTGGGCCGCCTTGCCGACCGCCCCTGGGTGATGCTGTCGGCCGGAGCGACCAAGGACCAGTTCCGACGCGTCCTGCGGTACGCGTACGGTGCCGGCGCCAGCGGCTATCTGGCCGGTCGAGCGATCTGGTGGGATGCGTTCCAGAAGTTTCCGGACACCGCAGCGATGCGCGACGAACTCGCCCGAGACGGCGTGCCGTACATCGCATCGTTGAATCAGCTCACCGATGCCCTCGCTGTGCCGTGGAGCACACACCCGAGGTTCGGGGCCGACGGTCCACGCCTCGCCAATGCCGGAGCAACGTTCCGGACGACCTTCCACGGCTTCGACGAGGTCGTTCGCGTCGACGGCGGAGGCACAGAGAGCGCGGACGATGCAGACAGGAGGCAGTCATGAATCGAACCGGCGTGACGCTTCGAATCGGTGTCGCAGCTGTTGCCAGGCCGACGTTCGACGTCGAGTTCGCACGCGAACGGGCTGCGACCGCATGGAACTGCCTCGCCGAACTCGGTCACGAGCTGATCGGCACTCCCGACCTGATTCTCGACGCCGATGACCTCGCTGCCGTCACCGGTGGCTTCGCCGGCCAGCAGCTCGACGCGCTCGTGATCGTCCAGGCCACGTTCACGGATGCGACGCTGCCTGCAGCCATCGCCGACTCGAACCCGGCGCCGCTGGTGCTGTGGGCACTCCCCGAGGCCCGCACTGGCGGCCGCCTCCGACTCAACTCGTTCTGTGGGATCAACCTCGCCGGCTATCGCCTGACGCGTGAAGGTCGGAGCTATCGGTATCTCTACTGCGACCCTTCAGCGGCGACGACGCCGCCGGCGATCGCGGCACTGCTCGATCAGGCGCCGCGCACCGTTGCGCCGATCTCCACGAGTTCGAGCGACACGGCGAGCGACATGGCGGGCGATCTGGTGACTGCCGTGGCGAGCGACGCGATCGTCGCGGCAGCACGTGCGGTTCGCGAGCGCTTGGCGAACAGCACCATCGGCATCGTCGGCGTGCGTCCCGACGGCTTCGAGCCGTGCGACTACGACGTCGCGGTGCTGGCGACGACAACAGGTGTCACCGCTGAAACGGCGACCCTGACGGACCTGTTCGACCGTGCCGGGTCAGCCAGTGCCGACGCGACCCAAGAGGTGCGCGTGCGTGTGTCCGATCGCCTGACCGGCGTCGAGCGCCTCGACCCAGACGGCCTCGACCGCAGCCTTCGACTCCACCTCGGGCTCCGGGAACTGATCGATGAACGCCGCTGGTCGGGTGTCGCCACTCGATGCTGGCCGGAGTGCTTCACCGATTTCGGTGCGGCCTGCTGTGCGCCACACGCCATGCTCAACGACGACGGTGTACCCGGCTGTTGTGAGGCTGACGCGTACGGCACCGTGACGAGCCTGATCCTGCAATGGTTCGGCAACGGGCCGGCCTTCGTGGCCGACCTCGTCGACCTCGACCCGACCGATCAGACCGGTGTGTTCTGGCACTGCGGGATGGCGCCGCTGTCGATGTCGGCGCCCGGCACGCGCGCCCGGGCGACGATCCACTCCAACCGTCAGCTCCCGCTCCTCAACGAGTTCCCACTTCGGCCCGGCCGGGTCACCATTGCCCGGCTCAGCCAGTCGCGAGGTGTCAGCCGCTTGACGATCGGCGGCGGCGAGATGCTCGACGAGCCGTTGCCGTACGCGGGGACCGGCGGCGTGATCCGGTTCGACCGTCCCGTACCGGACGTGATGGACACGATCATGACCGAAGGCCACGAACACCACTACGGCCTCGTGTACGGCGATGTGCGCGCAGAGCTGTACGCCCTCGCTGCTGAACTGGACCTCCCGGTCATCGCGTTGTGACCGTCAGCCCGACCCGGTGGTGATGTCGCGACGCTCGAGTGCCAGGACACCGGAAGTGATGAGGACGGCAGCGAGCAGCGTGAGCACGACGATTGGCCGTGCGTCGAGTCGGCCACCGGGCAAGGTCGGCGCGTGTTCGAATGGTGAGCAGTTACGGATCCACTGCGGCAGGTCGAGGATGCCGGCGAACAGACCGACGATCACCACCCCTGTGAGAGCGGCCCACGCCAGCGGCGCAGTGCGCGGGGCGGTGCCGTACAGCGACATGGTGACGCCGATCAGCACGAGCATCGGCGGCACCATCGCGAGTGCCGCGCCGAGTAGCCGAGGAATCTGACCGATGTCGCCGGTCGCGACGGCGACGCCGACGCCTGTGGTGGCTCCGGTGGCGATCATGATCGCCGAGGTTCCGCCGGCGGCCATCGCGAGGTGGCTCAGTGCCCAGGTCCGCCGCGCCGTCGGTGTGCTCAGGAGTACGTCGGCACGCATCGCCGACTCCTCGGACCGCAATCGCAGCGTCGACGAGATCGAGAAGCCGGAGCCGATCAGCGCGAGCATGAGGACCGACGTCGACAAGAACGCATCGGTGGGGGAGAGCTGGCCGAGTTGCTCGAAGTACTCGGCGACCTCGGGGCTCTCGGCGAAGATCGTGTCGGCCTGCTCGGCGACGACGCCGTAGAAGAATCCGAACAGCGCGAGCCCGACCATCCAGCCCACCATCGCCGACCGTTGCAAGCGACGCCCCAGTGACAACGCGGATGCGAACCCAGGACGAGCCTCGGCGCGACCGGCTCGCTGGGCGATCATCCCGCTGCCGATGTCGCGATGCGCCTGCAGGACGATCGCGAGCGCGGTCAGAGCAGTCGTGCAGGCAGCCGGGACGACGAGGACCCACCAGCGTTCGTCGGCGAATGCTCGGATCGCTTGTGCCCAGCCGATCGGTGAGAGCCAGGAGAGCGCGCCGCCGGTCACATCGCCGACCGCCCGAAGTACGAACGACGCAGCGAGCACCACGGCTCCCAGTCCGAGTGCACCCCGTGCGGTACCGAGGGTCTGTGCGAACACCAGGGCCACCGCAGCGAACACGCACCCGGCGCCGATGAGCGTCGCGGCGAATGCGATCGACCCGGCGAGCGGGAGCCCTTCGAGCAGCAAGTAGCCGGCAGTGACCGACGCGATCACGACGTTGGTGAGACCGACGTGGACCATCGTTGCTGCGAGCGGCGCATGCCGACCGATCGGTGTCGATCGGATCACCTCGATTCGTTCGGATTCCTCCTCGGCGCGGGTGTGTCGGACAGTGAGGAAGAGGCTCATCAGTCCATGGGCGATGATGACCCAGATGCCCAACTCGTTCATCACGACGGATCCGAGCGTCGGGTCGGCGAGGCCGTAGCCCGGCCCGGCCTGGATGATCAGCGCAGTGTTGCCGTCGACCAGGGCGGCGTACTGCTGGAGCTTGGCCGGCGTGTCGTAGAGCGCCACCACACTGTGCGTCGAGGCGGCGACCAGCCCGACGATGCCGCTGAGCCACAGCATCAGTCGCAACCGGTCGAGCCGGAGCCGAAGGAGCAGCAGCGCACCGACACCCCGCAACTGGCCGGTCACTCCTGTACTGCTTCCCCACGGACTGCTTCGCCGTGGAGTGCGGCGCTGGATGCGGCGTTGTCGTCGTAGTGCATCAAGAAGAGCTCTTCGAGCGTCGGCGGCTGACTCACCAGCGACTCGATGCCATGATCGGCGAGATGGCGCAGCGCTGCGTCGAGCGCCGAGTTGTCGACGTCGAATCGGAGGCGATCGCCTTCGAGGCGCGGGTTGTGGACGCCGTCGATCGCAGCGATCGCAGCAACCGGACGCCGTGTCTGCACCACGATGCTGGTACGCGTCATCGAACGAAGCTCCGCCAGCGTGCCCTGCTGCACCGCACGACCATTCCCGATGATCGTGACGCGGTCGCACAGCTTCTCGACTTCGGCGAGGATGTGGCTCGACAGCAACACGGTCGCTCCCTCGGCGGCGGCTTCGACGATGCACGCTTGGAACACTGATTCCATCAGCGGGTCGAGCCCCGAGGTGGGTTCGTCGAGCAGGAGAAGATCGACGTCCGACGACAGGGCGGCGACGAGTGCGACCTTCTGTCGGTTTCCCTTCGAGTACGTCCGGCTCTTCTTCCGCGGATCGAGCCGGAACCGCTCGATCAGGTCGTCCCGTCGGCGCCGATCCGTTCCCCCGTCAGGTCCACCACGGAGTCGGGTGAGGAGATCGATGATCTCGCCGCCGCTCAGGCTCGGCCAGAGATTCACGTCGCCCGGGACATAGGCGATGCGGCGATGGAGCTCCACCGCATCACGCCACGGGTCGCCGCCGAAAAGCCGGACGTCGCCGCTGTCATGGCGGAGCAGCCCGAGCAGGAGACGAATGGTCACGGTCTTGCCGGAACCGTTCGGCCCGAGGAATCCGTGCACGTTGCCGGCCGCGACCGACAGGTCGAGTCCGTCGAGGGCACGCGTGCCGCCGAAGGTCTTGACGACGTTTGTGAGGGAGATCGTGTCGGTCATGCGTGGGGCCCGGAGAGGCGGCGCTTGGTTCAACGATGGTTCGTCGGAACCGTGGAGGCCTCGGCATACATGGCGTCGATGATCTCGGCGTAGCGACGTCTGACGACGTCGCGTTTGACCTTCATCGTCGGCGTCAGCTCGCCATTCTCGACGCTGAGCGGCTCAGGGAGCAGCCGCCAGTACTTCAGTTGTTCGACTGGTGCGTGCAATCGGTTGACCCGTTCGACGGCGGCGCCGATCTCGTCTCGGATGCGCTGATCACGGCTCAGGTCCGACGGGTCGGCAAAGCCTCCGTGGTCGCGGGCCCATGTCGCAGCGGCCTCGACGTCGAGCGCGATCAGACCTGTGAGGTAACGGCGGCCGTCTCCGACCACGACGGCCTGCCCGATGAGCGGTTCCATCGTCAGGCGGGACTCGATCTCGGAAGGAGCGACGTTCTGCCCTGCGGCGTTGATGATGATGTCCTTCTTGCGGCCGGTGATCCAGACGAATCCATCGTCGTCGATCAGTCCGATGTCGCCGCTGTGCATCCAGCCGGCGTCGTCGATGAGCTGTGCGCTCGCGTCCGGGAGGCGGTGGTATCCGTCGCACACGCTGCCTCCGCGGAACAGCAGTTCACCGTCGTCGGCGACAGACACGTCGAGCCCGGGAATCGGTCGTCCGACAGACCCGATCCGGATCGACCCCGGGATGTTCATCGTCGCCGGCCCGCAGTCCTCGGTCTGTCCGTAGACCTCGGCGATGGGTAAGCCGATTCCTTCGAACCACCGGAGCAGGTCGGGGTGGATCGGAGCGGCGGACGACACGAGAAGTCGAGCTCGATCGAGCCCCAGGGAGCGCCGGATCAGCGGAGCGATGGTGTTGCCGAACCCGAACAGGACGACACTGCGAAGTCGCGCGGACAGCGACCACGGTGACTGCCCCGGGACCGATCTGGATGTCGCCGCTGCGTCCAAGAGGCGGTCGAGGCTGATCGGGGCGTGCTGTGCGGTGGACATGATCGAGTCGTGCAGCTTCTGCCACACCCTCGGCACGGCCATGAAGATGGTCGGCCGACATGCGCGCAGATCGTCCGGCACCGTCGACAGGCTGGTTGCAAACCATGTCTCGCCGCCCGCGGCGATCTGGCCGAAGTGACTGGTGAGTCGCTCGGCGACGTGGCTGAGCGGCAAGTAGGACAACCAGCGGTCGGATGGACTCAGGTGCACGAGAGAATCGACGGAGTCGATCGTCCAGGTGATGTTGCCGTGCGACAGCCGTGCACCCTTCGGTGGTCCGGTCGTCCCGCTCGTGTAGACGAGGCTTGCGAGGTCGTCGGCGAGGATCGAGTCGAGGCGTGCGTCGACCGAGCGTCGATCAGCGTCTCGGACATCGCACAGCTCTGACATCGTGACGACCAGTCCCGGACGGTCGAAGCCGGCGCTGGGCTCCATCATGACCACGCGTTCGAGGTCGGGGAGCTCGTCGAGGTGCAGGACCACCTTCGCAAGTTGCTCTGCATCGTCGACGAAGCAGATGTTCGCGCCCGAGTCGGCCAACACATAGGCCACCTGCGACGACGAGCTGGTCGGGTAGATCGGGACGCTCACACCACCTGCGGTCAGGATGCCGAGGTCGCTGATGTGCCAGGACGGCCGATTGGAAGCCAGGATTGCAATCCGATCACCGATCGTCACTCCACTCGCGACGAGCCCCGCGGCGACATCGGTCACGGCGGAGCCGTACTCGGCCCAGGTGGTGGTCTCCCATTCGCCGGTGCCGGACGGTCGGTGTCGAAGCGCCGGTCGGCGTCCACCGCTGTGGACTCGCTCGCGAAACCGATGCACGATCGTGGTGTCCGCCCGGGCGACGGGATGCTCGGCGCCGGATCGGCCGGTGTCGGTGTTCTCGAGTGGTGGTCGGGCAGAAGACGATGGCATGGCGTGTGCTCCGTTGACGGCTGGGTGACGGCTGGGTGGGTGCTGGGTGGGTGCGCGGGCGCGTGATCTCAGGGGAGATAGGCGGCCAGGAGGTCGCGCATCGAGACGACGCCGACGAGAGTGCCGTCCTCGCTGCGGACCAGGATGTGGCGGACATAGGCAGTCAACATCTCCTCTGCGACGGCATCCACCGTCGACTCCGGTGTCGCACAGTTCAGCGTCGCTGCATCCATCGTGCCCACGGGTGCCTCGTCGACGTCGACGCCCTGGGCGATGGCGGCGACGATGTCGCGTTCGGAGATCACGCCGTTGACGCGTTGCCCATCGCTCACGACGGCGAGACTCACGTCCGCCGTGCGGAGCGCGATCGCCGCCTCGCGCAGGGTCGTTCCCGGCGCGAGGGTGAGGACCTCGTCGGAGATGAACGGAGCGATGGTTCGGGCGCGTTCACCGTCGAGCGCGTCGTCGTCGGCATCGCCGACATCGCCGGTTGGAAATTGCTCGTCTGTGCTCATGACTCCATGTTCGTCCCGGATGGCGTCCTACCGGGAGGGCCGAAGGTCACCGGTGGCGACAGGTCGAGTTCGGCCGGTTCCCGGGGCTTTGTGCCCTGGCGGTCGCGGTGACGACGAGGTTTGATGGAAACACAGATCAGGACCCCGCGATCGTGGGGTCAGACGAAAGGAAGCACACGTGACCAATCCGACAGCAACTGTTGCGGAATGTCTCCGAGTCCACGGCTCGATGACGGGGGATGAGATCGAAGCGCTGGCGGACCATTGGGCTCCGCTCGATCATCGCCTTCGGGGCTTCGAACCGGGCACCATCACGATGAACCTCTTCGTGAAGGATCGCGACAAGGTGAGCCAGCACCTCACGCTGGAGACCAATGTCGCTGGCTGGCAGCCTCTGGTGGCGACGACGTCCGAGCCAGAGTTCAACCACGCCCTCAACGTGGTCCGCGATGAGATGATCAGGTTGATCGGCGACGCCAAGGACACGCACTGGGGTCACCGCAAGGGCGGCGACCGAGGCGCGAAGTAGGGCGACGTCGTGGGAGCAGGATCGCGACGCCCAGCGCTCACGTTTCTGGGTGGAGCAGGAACGGTGACCGGCAGCAAGACGCTGCTGGACACCCCGAGTGGTGGACGAGTACTCGTCGACTGTGGCCTGTTCCAAGGACACAAGCAGCTGAGGTTGCAGAACTGGGATGACTTTCCCGTCGAGCCGTCGTCGATCGACGCCGTGCTGCTCACGCATGCACACATCGACCACTGCGGGTACCTCCCGCGGCTCGCCCGGGCTGGTTTCACCGGCCCGGTGTACTGCACGCACGGGACGAGCAAGCTCGCCGCCATCGTGCTTCCCGACAGTGGCCACCTGCACGAAGAAGAAGCGGCCTATGCCAACCGCCAAGGCTTCTCCCGGCACGATCCGGCACTCCCGCTCTACACCGAGCAGGACGCAGTTGCGGCGCTGGACCTCATCGAGCCCGTCGACTTCGACGAAGCGATACCGATCATCGGTGACGTCACCGCCACCTGGCGTCGAGCCGGGCACATCCTCGGCGCAGCCTCGATCCACCTGCAGGTCCGGACCGATGGCGCCGAGGCGGGCGTCGTCTTCAGTGGCGATCTCGGTCGTGGGAGCCATCCACTGCTCGTGTCGCCCGAATTGCCCGATGCAGCCGAGGTCCTCGTGACCGAATCCACCTACGGGGATCGAGTCCACCCCCACGTCGACCCGGAATCGGTCATCGCCGACACGGTCAACGAGGCAGCTCGCCGCGGCGGCGTCGTGCTCATCCCGGCCTTTGCCGTCGATCGCACCGAGATCGTCCTGTGGCATCTCGATCGGCTCGTCGCTGACGGCCGAATCCCGGATCTTCCGACCTTCGTCGACAGCCCGATGGCACTGACGGCACTTGCCGTCTATCGGGCCGAGGCACGGCGGGGCTCCCCGGAGATCCGGCCCGAGTTCCACGGTGTCGAACTGTTCCCCTCGCTGCAGCTTCGTGAAGCGCGCAGCGTCGAACAATCCAAGGAGATCAGTGCACTCCACGGCCCGATGATCATCATCTCTGCGTCGGGGATGGCCACGGGCGGCCGGGTGCTCCACCACCTCGTGCAACGGATGGGCGACGACCGCAACGCCATCCTGCTGGTCGGATACCAGGCCCCCGGCACCCGCGGGGATCGCCTGCGACGAGGTGCCCGGAGTATCAAGCTGTTCGGCCAACATCGTGCGGTCCGGGCCACCGTTGCCTCGGTGGAGCTGTCGGCCCATGCGGACCAGGATGAACTCGTCGCTTGGGCGCGGGCGGCGGAGCCGGCTCCGGACGTCGTGTACGTCAACCACGGCGAGCCCGATGCAGCAGCGGCCCTCGCAGCGCGGCTCGATGCCGAAGCGGAGCTGATCGCGGTCAGCCCGCGCCAGGGTGAACGCGTCCTGTTCTGATGGCTGGTGCATCGGCCGGTGACCCGAGGCCCGACACGGGGTGCAAGCCGGTGTTCAACACGGAGATGGCGCGCCAGTTCCGAACTGCCGCGGCGCTGCTCCGCGCCCAGCATGCCGACCATCGGCGCGTCGAGGCGTACGAACGCGGCGCCGAGCAACTCGAGACCATGACCGAGTCCGTTGCATCGATCCATCGTCGAGACGGGCTCGCCGGGCTGATCGCTGTCCCGACGATCGGGCGATCCCTGGCGTCGGCGATCGCTGACGTGATCGAGTTCGGGCACTGGCGCTGGCTCGAACGTCTGGAGGGCGACGGTGACCCCGAACGCATTCTCGCGTCGATTCCGACGATCGGCCCGGCCTTCGCACATCGCCTCCACGCCGAACTGCACATCGACGACCTCGACGAACTCGAACGGGCCGTCTACGACGGCCGACTCGGACGGATGCGAGGCGTCGGTGACAAGCGTTGGCATGCGATCCGGGATGCCTTGCTGGTGAGACGCCGTACTCGCGAGGTCTCAGCGATTGCCCTCGGAGCCGATGATCACGCAGTGCACGAGCGTGCACCGACCGTCAATGTTCTCCTGAGCATCGACGCGGAGTATCGGAGCAAGGCCGACCTCGATCAGCTCCCGAGGATCGCGCCTCGCCGCTTCAATCCGACGCGGGCGAACTGGCTCCCGGTGCTGCACACCGAACGAGAGGGACGGCACTTCACGGCGATGTTCTCCAACACGGCTCGTGCACACGAACTCGGCCGGATCGACGACTGGGTCATCATCTCCGCCGATGGAGCCGATGACCTGAACTGGACCGTCGTCACCGAATCGAGCGCAGCGGGTGTCGAACGACGGGTGGTTCGCGGCGAGACGGCGCCGGAACGCATCGTGGGCAGTGGTTGCCTCTCGCTGGAAGCGCAGTGAACGGGGGCCGCGTTCCAGACCGTGGGGAGCAACTCGTCAATCGTCGACGATGACGAAGGGAAGCAGATCCTCGACTGCGAGTGGATGACAGAGGTCGGTTCCTTCGGTCATCACCGTGGCGGTGCCGGCAGCGATGCCGAGGCGGACGGACGCCTCGAGACACTGTCCCCGTGAGAGTCCTGTTGCGAGACCGGCGACGAGGGAATCACCGGCGCCGATGGTGCTCCGGACCTGCACCGTCGGTGCCCGGAATCGCATCGTCGGAGCGTCCCGCCGAACGAGCACGGCACCGCCGGCACCGATCGAGACGAGGAGGGCGCCGACATTGGAGCGTTCGACGATCTCCTCCGCGGCGTGAACGATGTCGTGTTCGGTGCGCAGGGTGCGGCGGACGAGTTCGGCGAGCTCGCGGGCGCTGGGCTTGACGAGCATGGCGCCGCTGTCGAGGGCGGCCTCGAGAGCATCTCCGGAGGTGTCGAGCAGCACCGGGACCGGGGCAACCGCGGTCACGATGTCGCGGAGTGCGGTGCGCACGTCGGGGAGGTCGATGCTGCCGGAGACCACGAGGCATGCAGCCGATTCCGCGATGGCGCAGGCGACGTCGATGCATCGTGCGGCATCTTCCGGTGCGAGACGCTGTGGCGGAAGCACGAAGCGGAACTGATGCCCGGTGGACTCCTCGGTGACGGCGAAGCTCTGGCGAATCGGATGATCGATGGCGACCTGCTCGACGACGACACCCTCGGCGGCCAATTGCTCGACGACCAGTCGACCCTGATCGCCACCGATCGGGGCGACGGCGATGGCGTCTGCGCCGAGGCGTTGTGCGACCCGGGCGACGTTGACGCCGCCGCCGCCCGGCTCGTAGCGGGGTGCCGCGCAGCGCAGCTTGCGCGACGGCGTGACGACATCGACCGACGTCGCCACGTCCAGTGCGGGGCTGAAGGTGAGGGTGACGATTCGGCTGTTGGGTGCTGGTGCCGCCGGACTCATCGGGTTTCGTGCTCGACGACGAGCACGTCGCACGGCGAGTGGTGAGCGATCTTGGTCGACACCGAGCCTCTGAGGAAGCGGCCGACGAGGCCGAGCCCGCGGGCTCCGACGACGATGAGGTCCGCGCCGACCGACTCGGCGACCTCGAGAATCGCCTCGGCCGGATCGCCTTCGCGCTCATGGGGCACCATCGAAACCGTCGCCCCGAGCGCAGCGTCGGCCTCGTTCAAGCGCTCCTTCGCGTCGAGTTGCGGGCTGAGCGAGTCATGGAATTCTGCAGGCAGGGTCGAACGGATCTGCGCCATCTCCTGCGACGAGAACTTGCGGGCGGCGGCGACGACATGTACCTCGGCGATGCCGCACAGCGCAGCAAGCCGGCCGGCCGCGACGATCGCGTCGAGAGCTCGCTGTGATCCGTCGGTTCCGACAACGATGCGCTCATACATGACTGGTGATCCTTTTCTCCGTGGCCCGCACGCTGTTGCGCCGACCTCTTCGTCCATCGTCACGGCTCGGGCCGGTGGTGCCAAGAGTCGAAGGTCCTGGGGCGGGGGAGAGGGGTACCGACCAAAGCCTCTGGTGAGGCTGCACGCATGGTGGCCACGATGTGATCCAGGAGGTGTTTCATGCGCAATGTGATCGTCGGGGTGGACGGGACCGCCGGGTCGCGTGCTGCGTTGCACTGGGCTGCGGAGACCGTCGGAACGAGCGGAAGGCTGCATGCCGTCATCGCCGTCAACCCGTGGACGGAGCGACTGGTCGATGCCATCGGTGGCCGCGCCGTCTCGTTCCACGACGTCCTCGAACGGGATCTGGTGGAGGAGTGGACTGCCGACGTGGGCTTCGCTGTCGGAGAACTGCAGACGTCGGTGTCATCGGCTCCGGCGGCAACGGCTCTGGAGATGGCGGCTGCCGCCGATGACGCCGACGCGATCGTGATCGGACGGCACCGAGCACTGCTCGGCCACGACGGCGCCCGGCCGGTCCACCGAATCGGTCATCTGACGAACCGGTTGTTGCGATCGACGGAACACGCCGTCGTCGTCGTGCCGCCCGAGTCTGCGCCGCCGATCGACGGCGGTGACATCGTCATCGGGATCGGTCACGGCGACGCGACGCGTAGCGCCGTGCGCTGGGTCGGTCACCTCGCCAGTTCGCGACACCTCCGCGTCGAACTGCTCCACGCCACCGGTGACGCTCCGGTTTTCCAGGCCGAGGGGCCCGTCGACTTCGTTCGACACGAGCTCGGGGGAGACGATGACGATGCTGTCGACAGCGGCCGAATGGAGCACTTTGCTGCGTTGATGCAGACAGTGGCAGGACCGCGGCTCGAGATGCGCACGTCGACGCCACCCGGGTTGGCCGCATACCAGTTGGCAGAGGCGAGTGAACGTTCGTCGTTGCTCGTGATCGGCCGACATCGCTCGACGTGGGACCGCGGGCACCACACGGCTCAGCCACTCCGATACCTGCTGACGCATGCGTCGTGCCCGGTTGCGGTGATCGTCGACCATCCTGTCGATCAGCCTGTCGACCAGCCCGTCGACCGAGATGCCGAGCTGGAGCGGAACTGATGGCGGCGGTCGAGTTCCAGGAGGTGAGTCGCATCTTCCCGGGCATGGACCGCCCCGCAGTCGACGGCTTCGACCTGACGATCGCCGATGGCGAACTCCTCGTGCTCGTCGGTCCGTCCGGATGCGGTAAATCGACAGTGCTGCGAATGCTCGCCGGAATCGAACCGGTGGACTCCGGTCGGATCCTGATCGGTGGCGTCGACGTCACCGGCGTGGCAGCCCGGGATCGCGACATCGCCATGGTCTTCCAGGCGTATGCGCTCTACCCGCACATGACGGTGGCGGAGAACATCGCGTTCCACCTTCGGCTCGTCGGCGTCCTGCCCGACGAGATCGATCGGCGGGTCGGTGAGGTCGCAGAGATGCTGGGCATCACCGAGCTCCTCGAGGCCAAGCCGTCACGGCTGTCGGGTGGTCAACGTCAACGTGTCGCCATGGGGCGAGCGCTCATCCGTCATCCCCAGGTGTTCCTCATGGACGAGCCGTTGTCCAACCTGGACGCGAAGCTCCGGCTCCACATGCGCACAGAGATCGCCACGCTGCAGAAGCGCCTGGCGACGACCACGCTCTACGTCACTCATGATCAGGTCGAAGCCATGACGCTCGGTGATCGCGTCGCGGTGCAACGCGATGGCGTCCTCCTGCAGTGCGCTCCGCCGATGGAGCTGTACGACGAACCGATCAACGAGTTCGTTGCCGGGTTCATCGGCTCGCCGGCGATGAACCTGCTTCGCGCGACCGTGCGGAACGGCGTCGCAGTGTGCCAAGACCTGCGGCATCGCCTGAGTCGCGATCAACTCGCATTGCTCGGTGGTGATCGCGTCACGATCGGGGTCCGGCCCGAGTCCTGGGTGATCGACGACTGCAACGGGCTGGACGTGCATGTCGACGTCGTCGAAACCATGGGGCCGGACATCCTCGCCCACTGCTCGCTCCCCGATCGCACCGAACTCGTCGCCCGCCTCCCACGGGCCGACATCACCGTCGGTGACCGACTCCGCCTCACCGCGTGCAGCGACGCCGTCCACGTGTTCGACCCGGTATCCACCCGTCGGCTGGCCCCATGATCGATCACGAGCATCGAGGGTGGTCCCGAGCAGCCACTGCGCGATTCACGTGGACGATGCTGTCGGTGTTCCTCGTCGAGAGCGTCGTGTTCGGCCTGGCGGCACTGCCGGCAGTCGGGTTCTTCTCGTGGCACCGGACCTGGCCGATCGAATCGGCGAGCCTCGAGACGCTCGTGCTGACCATGGCGCTCGTGCCGTCCTATGCGATCTTCGCCGTGCTCCTCATGGCGCTGTCAGCGTTGGCCATGCGGCTGTTGCGATGGCGCCCGGTCGCACCGATGGAGATGGCGATTGCCGACCTCGACTGGCCGCTCTGCAACTGGGCCCGCTACCAGATCTCGGCCCACGTCGTGTCCTTCTTCGCCGGCGGCCTGCTTCGGGCGACGCCGATCTGGTCGGCGTACCTGCGTTGGAACGGTGCCCGGTTCGGCAAGCGGGTCTGGGTGAACAGCCTGGGTGTCACCGACCACTGTCTCCTCGAGTTCGGTGACGACGTCGTGATCGGCGCCGGCGTCCATCTGTCCGGCCACACGGTCGAGCGTGGCATCGTTCGGACCGCTGCGGTGAGGATCGGAGCAGGCTCGACGATCGGCGTCAATGCCCACGTCGAGATCGGCGTGGAGATCGGCCCGAACTGCCAGATCGGCTCGCTCGCGATGGTGCCCAAGTTCAGCAAGCTGCTCGAGCCGGGCACCTACGTCGGCGTGCCGGCGCGACGCATCGAACAGACGCACGAGCACGCGCCGACCCAGAACGCGCCGACCCAGAACGTGGAGACCAGGTGATGGGGAGCGTCGAACGGCACCTGCGCGACCTCCGTCCCACCGGTGGCGATCCGCCGGTCGTGCTGGTCCCGGGCATCGATGGTACGGCGTTGCTGTTCTATCGCCAGCAGCCCCTGCTGTCCGAACGATTCGACACGGTCGCGTTTCCGCTGCCGAAGGGTGTGGACGAGTCCGCCTCGACGTCAGCACCGACCGACACGCCGACCCAGATGATGACCATGGACACGCTCGTGGCCAGCCTGGCGCAACTGGTCGAAGAGATCTCGAACAGCGGGGCCATCCTCCTCGGCGAATCCTTCGGTGGGGCGCTCTCGATGTCGTTGGCGCTCCGGCGGCCCGACCTGGTTCGCGGACTCGTGATCGTCAACTCGTTTCCCTACTTCGACGAACGCCTGAAGCTGCGAATCGCGCCGTGGCTGCTCCGGTCGATTCCCTGGGGTGCGATGCCGATCGTGCGGAAGTACACGTCCGACCACCTCCACAGTCCGCACACCGACGCTGCCGACATCGCAGAGTTCCGGGAGCGAGCGAAGTCGATCGACCGTGACAGCTACATCCGGCGGCTTCAGCTGCTCGCTGACTACGACATCCGCGATCGGCTCGCTGAGATCGAGGCTCCCACGCTGTTCCTCGCCGGCGACCGGGACCGCCTCCTGCCGTCGGTGCGATGGGCGCGCTACATGCACGAGCGTGTGCAGCCTTCGACCATGACCGTGCTCGAGGGGTACGGCCACGTCTGTCTCATCGACCACGACCTCGACTTGACGGACCACGTCGTCCCGTGGTTCGACCGATGGCACGGGACGTGAGCCGGAGAACGGTGACGCAGCGGGCGGAGCGACCCACGGACAAGGGACCTCAGGCCCTGGGCCAGGCAGTGCGAGTCACCGAAGATGGAAGTGCGAACAGCGCGGACAACCCTCCGCCAACCCTCAGACAATCCTCGAACAATCCAAGAAGTGAGTGAAAGGGAGTGGACATGCAGGCTCATCCAGGCGACAGGCTCGTGATCTCCGGCCACCGAAACGGAGAACCGAAACGGACCGGGCAGGTGAAGGAAGTCCGAGGTGCCGACGGTGGCCCGCCCTATCGGGTCACGTGGGACGACTCCGGGCGAACGACGCTGTTGTTCCCCGGTCCGGACTGCACGATCGAACCCCTCGACCACGGCGCAACGAGCACAGGAGCAGGACAATGAAGGTCAGTGATTTCACGTGGCGCGAGCCGGTGGTCATCGAGATCGACGAAACGATCGCGACAGCGGCGCAACGGCTTGCGGAGACGGGTGTCGGCGCACTCATCGTGGTCGATCGGGGGCGGCCCGTCGGTGTCGTGACCGATCGGGACCTCGTCGTGCGCGGGTTGGCAAGACAGGCCGCTCCGGACAGCCGGGTCGACGCCCTGATGACGATGGGGGTCATCGCACTCGACGTCGACGACGACGCAGAGGAGTTGTACGCGCTCTTCGGACGGGAGGCGATCAGGCGAGTGCCGATCGTCGACCACGACACGGTGGTCGGCGTCGTCAGCCTCGACGACGCACTGGTCTCGACGGCTGCCCGATTGGGCGATCTCGCCGGCGTGTTGTCGGCACAGATCATGTTCCCCCACGCACGGGCCGAGGCGCCGGTACCTACGCTGATCGTCGAGTGAGGAACGTGGAGTGAGTGGGTGAGCGTCGGGCTCAGTCAGCGTGGTGTTGGCGCTCCTCGAGGCGTGCCGACAACGCAGCTGCCTCGGTGCGTCGCGACATGTTGAGCTTGGAGAGAAGATTCGAGACGTAGTTCTTGATGGTCTTCTCGGCCAGGTACATCTCACTCGCGATCTGACGGTTGGTCATGCCGTGGCCGATGTAGTCGAAGATCCGCTGCTCTTGTGGCGTGAGGTCGAACAGCATGCCCTCTTCGCTGTCGCGTAGGCGTCGCATCGCCATCCGCACTTCTGCATCATCGAGGACCTGACGCCCGGCGGCCACCTTGCGGATCGTGTCGATCAGTTCGGCACTCCGGATCTGCTTGAGGACAAAGCCGGCCGCGCCGGCGAGTCCGGCATCGACGAGGGCCCGGTCACTGTCGAACGAGGTCAGGATCAGGGACTTCACCGCAGGAAAGTTCGACGAGATCTGACGGCAGACGTCGATGCCGCTGCCGTCTTCGAGTCGGACGTCGAGGACGGCGACATCGGGGGTGCAGCTCTCGATGACCGAGATGGCGTGGGCGATGTCGGCGGCCTCACCGACGACGGTCATGTCACCTTCGGCCTCGAGGGCGGCCTTGACGCCGTTGCGGACGACTTCGTGGTCGTCGAGCAGCATGATCCTGATCATCGGGTCAGCCTTCTTCGCCGTCGTCGACGAACGGCACGATCACCATGGGACGGTGCACATGGTGCAGGAGCCAGGTCGACACCGAGCCGAGCACGGCGGCACTGATGGCCCCGTACCCGCGTGCTCCCATGACGACCAGGTCGGCCTCAGCGGCCGTCTCCGCCAGAGCCGGCCGGGACCGACCTTCGACGAACTGGTGGCGAACGGTCACGTCGGTGCGATCCAACTCGCTCATGACGTCGGAGAAGATCGTCTCGAACCGTTCCTGGGCGAGGCCGCTCGCATCAGGCAGGACGAACTGGTCGGCGCCCAGGGCGATCGGTGTGGGGTCCCACACCGACACGCAGGTCACGGTCGACCCGGCTGCGGCGAAGTCCACGGCCCATCGCATCGCAGCGATCGAGTTCGGGGAGCCGTCGAGAGCGACGAGTATCGATGTCGTCGGGACGATCGGCGCCGACGCGGGGATGACGGCGACTGGCACCGTGGAGTGCGTGGCGCACTGCGTGCTGGTCGAACCGAGGAGCAGGCGGGCGAAGCCGCCCCGGCCTCTCGAGCCGACGACGAGGAGGTCGCTGTGGGCGGACACGTCGAGCAATGTCGACGCGGCCCCGCCTCTGCCGACCATGCCCGTCACCGCGACGTCGGTCGTCGTGCGGAGTTGGTCGGCAAGACCGTCGACGACGGCATGGGCCGACTGCTCGAGTGCTTCGAAGGAGTCCCCACTCGCCATGGCACCCATCGCGCTCATCGGCCCGATCGCCGTGGCGGTCGGAATGGTCCACGTCGTCGTCACCTGGAGTTCGGTTGCACGCCCGTCCGCCTGGGTGGCGGCCCACAGAGCAGCGTGGCGACTGCATTCGGATCCGTCGACACCGACGATCCATCGACCTCGCACGACCTCGGCGTTCGTGTCCGACGGTTCAGGAACTCGCGCGATCTTGGTCATGATTCCAGTGAGCCCGATCCGGCAGCCCGTTGGCAGGGCCGAAGGTCCCGCAGATGACACCGCCCGTCGAGCAGGACGGTCGGGACCTTGTCCTCTGCCCCCACCCGGACCTGCTGTGTTCTGATGGCGGTATGACGATGGATCACCCCGGTACCGAGATCCTCAGCGAAGGCATGTGCTGGGAGCGTCTGCGCAAGTCATCGATCGGACGACTCGGTGTGGTGCACGACGGCCAGCCGGTCATCTACCCGATCAACTATCTGGTTGACGGTGGTTCGATTCTCTTCCGGACGGCGCCCGGCAGCAAGGTGTCGAGCGCCCCGAGCCTGGAGCGTGTCGCGTTCGAGATCGACGGGTTCGAACCGAGGCAGGGTGATGCCTGGAGCGTGCTGATCAAGGGCTATGCCCGCCAACTCGACAGCAATGCCGAAATCGATCAGGCCGATGAGCTCCCACTCTTCCCCTGGGTCACCGCCGACCGTTCGACCTGGGTTCGCATCGTGCCGGTCGAAGTGACGGGCCGACGTTTCCACATCGTCGACGACGTCGTGACCGACGGCTCGCTCGGGTGGTCTGCTCGCGTCGGCAACGCTGATCAGTCATCGGCGGTGTGAGGTCGCCATGGTCGAGTCACAGGATCCGTCGGTCGAAGAGCTGTCGCTCTCGACGTGCTGGACGCTGCTGCGGACGATCCCGATCGGACGGATCGCGCTGACCGGTCCGGACGACATCGAGATCTTTCCCGTCAATTTCATCGTCGACGGCAGCACCATCGTGTTCCGCACCGCTCCGGGTACCAAGCGCACCCTGATCGGTGACGGCGTCCGTTGTTCGTTCGAAGCCGACCAGATCGATGTCGACGAACAACTCGTGTGGAGTGTGGTGGTGAAGGGGTCCGTTCGGCCGGTCGTGGGTCACGATGCGATCATCGCCACCTTCGACATGGAGGTCCCGGCCTGGCAGGCAGGGCCGAAACCGACCTACATCCGCCTGAAGCCGCAGATCGTGACCGGTCGCCGCTTTCCCATCGTGGCGAGCTGACGATCCCGGCGTGCGCCCGGTCGGGGTACCGGTCGGCCCGCTCAGTAGGCCCACATCTGGAAGCGGGAGTCAGCGTGCGCCGGATTCGGATGGGGCAGACGGATGACCGCGACCGGGCACGTCGCGTGGCGGACGATGCCGGCGGTGACGCTGCCCATCGTGAGTCGGGAGAGTCCGCTGCGGCCGTGTGACGAGGCAACGATGAGCGAGGCGTCGTGTCGTGCTGCGTATCCGGCGACGGCCCGGGCGGGATGTCGATCGTGGAGTTCGTCGTACTGCACCTCGTGATCGGGGAACGAGTGAAATCCACGGGCAACCCGTTGCAGATATGCGGTGTCGGCATCGCCAGGCCGTGCAACGGTGGTCCTCGTCGGGTCGGCAACGTTGACGATCCAGGGCGTCGTCGAGAGCTGGAGCGCCCACGCCGCAGCGAGCGGGAGGGCGGCCTCCGACTCCGGTGATCCGTCGACGGTGACGACGATCGGCCCGGTGAAGTCACCACCTTCGACGCGGCGCCCGACCAGCACGATGGGACCGTACGTGCGCTGGAGCACCTCCTCGGTGATGCTGCCGACGATCGCCGCCGACCGTCCCTTGCCGTGCGATGCCATGACCATGACGGCACCGGGATGGAGCGCGAGTACGGCGGCGAGTTCGCTCGCCACGGTGCCCATCGAAAGCCGCACGCCGACCGACACCTCCACGGCGAACGGTCGGCGGCGTTGGAGTTCGATCTCGATGTGGTTCTCGGCCTGGCGGACGTCGAGTGGACCCGGTGCGACGTGGACCACGTGCACGCTGCTGCGCGTCCTTGCAGCGAGCGCCACCGCGACATCGAAGGCGCGCCACGAATCAGGGGAGTGATCGATGGAAACGATGAGCTGCTGGGTCATGGAGTTCTCGGCGTCATGGAGTTCTCGTTGTCATGGAGTCTTCTGCGCGGCGGACATTTTCCACGATGCTGGTGTCGGATCACGTTGACCAGGGCCTTCCGGCCCTAGCGCCGGTCCAGTGATCGAGCGATCGTCATGGTCATGGACTTCACGTGGACGGTGGGACTCGACGGATCTGACGACTCGGCCTCCGCCCTGCGTTGGGCAGCCACGATTGCTGGTCCCCGAGGTGAACGAGTCCTCCCGGTGGCGTCCTGGCACGTGCCGTTGCCGCTGTGGCTCATGGCGGGCCGCCGGCCGATCGAGGTGGATCGAAGTGGCATCCGTGCCGAGGTGGCGGTGCATGCAGCCGAAGCGATTCGGTCTCTGCCCGACGCTGCTCCGATCGAGGAGCCCCTGATCGTGGAGGGCCATCCAGGCCCTGAGCTTTGCGCGCTGGCTGGCCGTGACACCCCGCTGGTCGTGGGGCGTCGCGGCATCGGCGGGCTGCAGCACCGTCTGCTCGGCTCGGTCAGCAACTACCTGGCCACCCATGCTGACGGACCGGTGGTCGTGGTGCCGGATGACTGGGAGACGGCGCCGATCCGGCGGATCGTCGTCGGTTTCGATGGCAGCGAGCATGCTGCCGCAGCGCTCCGCTGGGCGTTGGACGTCGCGCCCGACGCCGCAGAGATCGAGATCCTCGTCGCCATCGACGTGATTCCCTGGCTGAGCCCCGAGCTCGTCGTCGAACGGCACCCCGAGGCCGTGGTCGCCGCCCGGGAACGCATCTCGGCCGTTGCAGACAGCGTGGACCCTGCTGGCCGTGCCGGCCGCAACTTCGTGTTGCACGGGCCACGCCAGGCATTTGCCGAAGCTCTGGGCGATGCCGATCTCGTCGTGGTCGGACCGCGCGGTATCGGCGGGCTGGCGCGGACGGTGCTGGGGTCGGTGACCACCTGGCTGCTCCATGATGCGCCGTGCCCGATTGCCGTCATCCCGTTCGACGACAACGACGGCTGACGAGCGAGTGGAGAGCGAATGATGGCTGCCTGAGGGTTGCTTCAGCTCGCGACCAGTACGAGGCCGACGGTGACGGCACCGTAGACACCGAGGAGCATGACGCCGGTCGTGCGCCCGATCGGTGACCGCCAGGTGGCGGCTGCGGTGGCCGCCAACACTCCTGCAGCGGCGACGAGGCACGTGGCAGTCGCTGCCGCTGAGATCGTGGTGGGGGTGATCGTCGGACCGATGCCGATGGCGAGCGTGGCGTCGAGGAACGACGAACCGAAGAGGTCGCCGAGCGCCAGCGCTGCTGCCCCCTGGCGGACGGCGGTCCAGTCGACGATCAGTTCGGGGAGCGATGTTCCCAGCGCGAGGACGACGGCCCCGGCGAGGATCTCCGGTACGCCGAGTGACTCGGTGATCGCCACGAAACTCTGGACGACGACGGTCGCAGCGACAGCCACCACCACCAGCCAGCCTCCGGTCCGGGCGACATGACGGCCAACGTGCTGTTTCGCAGCCGGCTTCGTTGGTCGCTCTCTCGACAAGGTCCTGAGTGCGATGAGCGAGACGAGCCAGGCGAGGAGCAGCACCGAGCCGTCCGAGCGGCCGAACACGCCATCTCGGATCAACACCCCGATGACCACCAGTGCAACGGTGGTGAGGCCCCCCAGTGCAGCGATGGTGCGGCGGTCCGATGCCAACGGCGCACTCAGGCACAAGATGCCGAGGACCAGGGTGACCTGCGTTGCAGCGGACCCTGCGGAGTCGCCCACGTTGAGGTCGCCGTGACCCGTCGCGGCGGAGATGATCGAGTTGGCGATCTCGGGAAGGTCCGTGCCGATCGCCAGGACGGTCATGCCGATGAACCCGGAGGACACCTGACTCGCCTCGGCGGCGCACAGCGCATGGCCGACGGCGCGTCGACTGGCCAGTGAGGCGCCCACGAGCCCGAGGACGAACGCCGCAATCCAGAGAGCGAACACGCCTCGATCAGACACTGTTCGGTGCTCGACGGACAGGGCCGAACGGCACCTTGCCCGGGGCGGCGCCTGCGAAAGGGGTCGAATGGCCCTGTCACTCGGGGCGGGAGACTCCGAGAATGGCATCGTGAGCAGAGATGTCGAGACCGATCCTCCGATCGAACCAGCGCACGGCTTGTTGCCGAGCAACCCCATCGTCGTCGGTGTCGATGGGTCGGACGAGGCTCGGCGTGGACTGCTGTTCGCCGCCGACCTGGCCGAACGGCTCGACACCGAGCTCGTCGCCGTGCACTCCTACGGTCTCGTCGGTTCGTTCGGAGACTGGCGCCACGGGGTCGACGAGCGCGAACGCGAAGTGAATGCCGTGATGGAGGAGCAGTGGTGCGCCCCACTCGCAGATCGCCCGGCGCTGACATGGTCGTGGCGCTGCGTGCAGGGCAATGCCGTCGGTGGAGTCCTGCGAGTCGCTGACGAGGTGGACGCAGGTTTCATCGTGGTCGGGTCGCATGGCGCGGGCAACAGCTCGGCTCCGCTGCTGGGGAGTACGAGCCATTTCATCGTGCGCAACAGCCACCGTCCGGTGATCGTGATCCCGCCGGCAGACAACCATCCGCATCGGCGCAGTGGTGCCGGCTCGATGAGCGACGGTGTTGCCGATCGATGAGTCGTTGCTCGTTGCAGGTGGTCGTTGCAGTTGCGCGTTGAAGGGAATGGTTGAATCGGTTCCATGAGCGTGCTCACGATGTACTCCGTCAAGCCGTACGACCGTCTGGGGTTCGACGCCGCGCTCGCTCGGGAGGGCAACGCCCTCGAGGTGGAGTATCTCGAGGCGCGTCTGGACGAACGCACGGCGTCACTGGCTGCGGGTTCGCCGGCGATCTGTGCCTTCGTGAACGACGATCTGTCGGAGCCGGTGCTGAGCGTGCTGGTCGACGGCGGGACGCGCCTCGTCGCGATGCGCTGCGCCGGCTTCAACAATGTCGACTTGGACGCGGCGGAGCGGCTGGGTGTCACGGTCGTTCGTGTGCCGTCGTATTCGCCCAACGCGGTGGCCGAGCACACGTTGGCGTTGATGCTCGGGCTCAACCGGCACGTGCACCGGGCTCATGCGCGCGTCCGCGACGGGAACTTCTCACTCGAAGGACTCGTCGGGTTCGACATGGCGGGCAAGACCGCAGCGGTCGTCGGTACCGGCAAGATCGGAACGATCGTGGCGCGACTGCTCTGGCATCTGCGGTGTGTCGTGCTGGCCGTCGACCCGGTCGAGGACCAACACCTCGTCGAACTGGGCGTCACCTATGTCTCGCTCGACGAAGCGCTGGCGAGCGCCGACATCGTCACGCTCAACTGTCCGCTCATCGAGCAGACCCATCACCTCATCGACGAGGCAGCGATCTCGATCATGCAGCCGGGCGCGATGCTGGTCAACACCGGACGCGGTGCGCTGATCGACACGAAGGCGGTCCTCGACGCACTGAAGTCGGGCCGGCTGGGCTCGCTGGCGCTCGACGTCTACGAAGAGGAGGGCGAGCTGTTCTTCGAGGACCGCAGTGACGAGATCATCGGCGATGACGTGTTCGCTCGCCTGCTCACCTTTCCGAACGTGCTCATCACGGCGCACCAGGGGTTTCTCACCCGCGAAGCACTCGCTGCGATTGCCGAGACGACCTTGCGCAATGTTTCGTCCGTGCTCGGTGGCGAGCCGTGCGAGAACACGGTGAACTGACCGATCGCCGTCGCTGCGCCAGACGCACACGGCACGACACATCAGGACCTGTGGCCCTGGCAGCCCCCGACGTCCCGATGCACACTCGAAGCGCAGACTGATGGAGGTCGATGATGCATGAGCGAACCGCACGAGTGGCACTGGGCAGCGGCTTGACCGCAGTGGCGGCGTTGCTCGTCACACGCACATCGCGAGGTCGTCGTCTGAGTCGGGCGGGCCGTCGGAGGATCGGACGTCGGCTGCATGGCATTCCCGGCAAGCTGCGTGGTCTCGACTACCAGCTGCGTCGACGGCACCCGGACGACACCGTGTCCGATCTGGTGCTCGCCGACAGGATCCGTTCGTCGATCGGGCCACTGCAGAAGGAACTGGACCTGCCGCACATTCACGTGATGGTCTCCGACGGCGTGGCGATGCTCCATGGCGAGGTCACGAGCCAACACGACTCGGAACGCCTCATCTCGAAGATCGGAGATGTCGCCGGTGTGCACGGGGTCGAGTCGTTCCTGCACGTCGGGTTGCTCCCGAGCGACACACGACCCTCTGCCGGACGAGCCGAGCCACCCCCACTGTCAGCGGCGTATCAGCAGCTTGCAGCGACGGCGGTCCGGGCCGGCTCGCCGGTGGACCCGTCGTCGATGCTGCGCGCCGTCCTCGGCACGTTCTGCGACCAGATCCCGCCGGACGAACGCGCCCATGTACTCGGTCACCTTCCGGAGGATGTCCGACTGTTGGCGGAGCGACCGGTTCGGCGGGGTGTGGAACGGGACCGGATCCGACGAACCCACGACCTGTACGAAGCAATCGCCGGGGCGCATCATCCGCTGGACGTTCCGACGGCGCAAGCCGTGACCCGGGAGGTGCTTATTGATCTCGCTCGACTCGTCCCCGAGGAGTGCCAGGACATCGCAGCGACCCTGCCCGAGGAACTCCGCGAGCTGTGGACTGATTCGTGGGCAGCGGCCACGTCGTCGCCGGCGATGACTGTTGGCGAGATCGAACTCCTCGAACAGTCCTGACCACCGCGCTGCCCGCTGTGTGGGAGCACAGCACCTCTCCGCGAAGAGGACCTCCGACACTGGTTCGGTCAGCGTCGGTTCGGAAACATGACGAAGAGAACCCAACCGACAGGAGAAGCCGTGACATCGATGGTGCCCGTACAGATCGTAGGAACTCGTGCGGACTCGCGCGCTGCGATGTCAGTGGTGTTGCTCGCTGATCCGAATCGGGTCACTCGCATCGTTCCGGTCGTCGTGAGCGGGGACGAGGCGCAGTCGATCGCCCGAGTGCTCAGCGGCGCTGCCGAGCCGCAGCCGGACACCCACGATCTGACTGCGACACTGATCAGCCTCGCCGGGTCGCAACTCGAAGAAGTCGTGATCACCGAGCTGCGCGACGGCGTCCTCTTCGCTGAACTGTTCGTCGAAACGGCTGGTGGTATGCAATCGACGTCCGCACATGCGAGCGACGGTGTAGCACTCGCCGTTCGTGCCGGTGCGCCGGTGTTCATTCGCAAAGGTGTGCTGGACGCTGCGGGAGTACACCTCGATCGGGACGTGTCCGCTGCACTGACCGACAGTGAGATCGATCGCGTGCTGGCGGAGCACCAGATTTTCGTCGAGTCGGACGCGACTCCCGACGCTGTCGGTGGCCCGTGGCGCGCCCACGAAGGCAGGCCGCAGCAAGACATCGGCTGGATGGGCGACTGAGCCTCGGTCGGCTGCTGCACTGTGACGCCTGCATTCGGCGAGGATCAGTGCGCTCCGGGGCTGAGGTCCAGACGTCGGAGAAGCTGTGCGTTGGCGGCGACCACGATGGTCGAGAGGCTCATCAGCGCTGCACCGATTGCGGGTGGCAGGACGAAGCCGATCGGGGCGAGGACGCCGGCTGCGAGGGGAATGGCGGCGATGTTGTACCCGGCGGCCCAGACGAGGTTTTGGATCATCTTGCGGTAGCTGGCGTGTGAGAGCGTGATGACGCCGAGCACGGCGCGCGGGTCCGATGATGCGAGCACGACACCAGCAGATTCGATGGCGACGTCGGTGCCGGCACCGATGGCGAGCCCGACATCGGCGCGTGCGAGAGCTGGGGCGTCGTTGACGCCGTCGCCGACCATCGCGACGGTGCGGCCCTGGCTCTGCAGTTCCTTCACGGCGGCGTCCTTTTCATCAGGGAGCACCTCGGCGTACACGTCGTCGATGCCGAGCTCCTTGGCGACGCTGTCAGCGACGGCCTGAGAGTCGCCGGTGATCATCACCACGCGGATGCCTCGCTCATGGAGGGCATCGACGGCTCGGCGAGATTCGGGTCGGATGCCGTCTTCGAGCGCAAACGTGCCGACGATCGCCTCATCGACGATCAGGTACAGAACGGCTGCACCACGGGCTTCCCACCGCTTGACCTTGTCGCCGAGTTCGGGTGGCGGTACAAGGTCGAGTTCACGGAGCAGCGACGGTCCGCCGATCGCAACGGTCCGGCCGTCGATGATCGCAGAGACGCCACGCCCGGTCATCGACTGGAAGTCCGTCGCCTCGGCAGCGTCCACTCCGGCCTCGCTCGCCCTGCGGACGATGGCGCGGGCGAGTGGATGTTCCGAGTCGCCTTCGACGCCGGCAGCGAGTGCCAACAGTCGATCGGTGTCACCATCGAGTGCGGCGAGGTCGGCGACCACGTGTTCGCCAGCGGTCAGCGTGCCGGTCTTGTCGAAGAGAATGGTGTCGATGGTGCGCATCCGCTCCAGGGCGAGCCGGTCCTTGACCAGAATTCCGCTCTGCGCAGCCTTCGCCGTCGACAGCGAGATCACGAGGGGGATGGCGAGGCCGAGCGCGTGTGGGCACGCGATGATCAGGACGGTGACGGTACGGACGAGCGCGTCGTCGGTGCGGCCGAGCAGCAGCCACACGGTCGCAGTGATGATCGCTGCGCCAAGGGCGACGTAGAACAAGATCGCTGCAGCGCGGTCGGCGAGCGCCTGGGCTCGAGAGTTGGAGTCTTGTGCCTCGGCAACGAGTCGTTGGATACCCCCGAGCGCGGTGTCGTCGCCGATCGCCGTGACTTCGATCCGGATCGAGTTGTCGGTCGCCACCGAGCCGGCGACCACGGGATCGCCCTCGGCTTTCTCGACGGGATTCGACTCGCCGGTCAGCATGGATTCGTCGACTTCGACGGAGCCGTCGACGATCACACCGTCGGCGGGGATCCGGCTTCCCGACCGGACGAGCAGGCGGTCGCCCACAGCGAGTGCAGTGATCGAAACGGTCTCGACGTCACCGGTGTCGGTGATGCGTTCGGCTTCATCCGGAATGAGCTCGGCGAGCGCTGCAAGGGCGCCGCTCGCCTGTCCGATCGCCTTCATCTCTTGCCAGTGACCGAGGAGCATGATGACGATCAGCGAGGCGAGTTCCCACCAGAACTCGAGGTCGAGCATGTCGGTGAGCGACACGAGCGACGAGGCGAACGCCACCGTGATCGCAAGCGCGATCAACAGCATCATTCCGGGCCGACGGTTCCGGGCTTCGTCGAGGCCGCCGGTCAGGAACGGCCGGCCGCCGTAGACGTAGATGACGGTGCCGAGGATGGGCGCAATCCATTGCGATCCCGTGAAGGAGAGCTCGTAGCCGAACCACTCTTGGATCTGTTCGGAAAAGACCAGGACCGGGATCGCGAGCGCGAGGGTGTGCCAGAACAGCATGCGGAACATCTCGGCGTGGCCCTCGTGGCCTCCGCCCGTTGCACCGTGGTCGGAGTGCTGATCGTGGTCCATTGCGGCGTGTTCTGCTGACGATGCCGCTGAGGCGTGGGTGCTGTGGTCGGTCATGACATCGCCTCCTGGTGGCTTTCCATGGTGCCGTCGGCATCGCTGTATCGACGCATGTAGAGGGTTTCGCCGCCTGCGACGAGGGCCGCAAACGCGATGAACGCAGCGATCACGACCCAGTCCGTGCGGATGCGGTAGACGAAGAAGCCGGTGAAGACGACGGCGTCGACCACGATTGCAGCGATCAACGGAGCGGGCTTGGCGCCCGTTTCCTCGCGAAGGTGACGAAGGTGCCCGTAGTGGATGACCATGTCGAGTGCGAGGTAGGCGAATGCACCGAGTGCAGCGATGCGGCTGAGGTCGAACAGAACGGTCAGCACGATGGCGACAGCGGTGGTCACGAGCAAGGACGGGTTGCCGAACGGGAGACGCCGACCCATGGTCACTCGTTCGTCCACAGCGGGGATCTCGTCCATGTCGCTCATCATCTTCAGCATGCGCGAGGTCGAGTACATCGACGCCATCACGCTGGTCACGGTCGCGATGACTGCCAGTGCAGCAACGACTTTGAAGCCGACCGAGCCGAACACGGGCTGCGCTGCCTGGGCGAGCGCGAAGTCGCGTGCCTCGGCGATCTCGCCGAGGCCGAGGTTGCCGCGCACTGCCAGAGCGACAGCGATGTACACGACGGTGACGATGGTGATCGAGATGACGATCGCCCGCCCGACGTTCTTGTTCGGTTCTTCGATCTCGCCACCGGTGTTCGTGATCGTCGTGAAGCCCTTGTAGGCGAGCAGACCGATGCCGACGGCAGCGATGAGGGAGTCGATCGTCGGGGCGTCGACGGTGCCGGAGTCCGATGTCGGGAAGTCAGCGACCCAGAGGCAGGCGATGGCGAACGCGACGAGCCCACCGATTTTCACGACCGCCATCACGTTCTCGACGGTGTTCACGGCGCTGTTGCCCGCAGCGTTGATGGCAAACGACCCGACCAGGAGTGCCACGCCGAGGCCGGCGACCAAGAGCGTGTTGCTGTCCACGCCGATCATCTTCGTGAAGTACGTCCCGAAGGTCCGGGCGACGAGGCTCTCGTTGAGGATCATCGACGCCCACATCGCCATCGTGAACGTCGCAGCAACCGGACCGACGCCGTACGCCTGGTTCAGAAACGTCCCGACGCCACCGGCCGAGGGGTAGGTGTTGGAGAGCTTGACGTACGAGTACGAGGTCAGGGCCGCAACGGCTGCTGCGGCGAGGAAGGCGAGGGGGAACCACGTGCCGGCTGTGCTGGCGACCTGGCCCATCAACGCGAAGACGCCGGCGCCGATCATCACGCCGGTGCCCATCGACACCGCACCGCTCAGCGTGATCTTCGATTCCGTGGATTGGTCGCCGGATTTCTGTTCGGTCATGCGTTGCTCCATCTCGTCGCCACCATCCGAGACGGTTCCCGATCACCGCGACATTCAAACGACAATCTGTCGTAGGTCGCCATGTTGGTCGTGATCGCGACTGGAGAGTTTCCAGTCGGGGGCAAGGTCGGGCGGCGCGGTCTCGGTACGTTGGACCGCATGCAGATCGGAGAACTCGCCAAGACTGCCGGGGTCACCACCAAGACGATTCGCTACTACGAGTCGATCGGTGTGCTCGACGAACCGGAACGCACCGACTCGGGCTACCGGTCATACGGGCCGGCGGCGATCGAGCGTCTCGACTTCGTGCGCCAAGCGCAGTCGTCTGGTCTGGCGCTCGCCGAGATCAGGTCGATCCTCGAGATCAAAGACGAGGGCGGGCAGACGTGTCAGCACACGACGGAACTGCTGCGTCGTCATCTGGAGGAGCTCGACGCCAAGATCATCGAGCTGCAGACCGCCCGTGTCGAACTCCGGGCGATGTTCGACCGAGCCGCCGTTCTCGACCCGGCGAACTGCACGGACGCGAACCGTTGTCAGATCATCACCGACACACTCGACAGCTGACCGATCTCCGCCGGGGTGACGAACGTCGCTTGACCTTTCCCTTGACCTTGCCCCGGGCTGGAAGGCGTACGTTGAAGACATGACCGAGCAGCTCACTGACCGCCGCCTGACTCTCGACCCGTCCGTCTGGGATCTGGACGTCGATGGAATGACGTGTGGATCGTGCGCGGCACGTGTCCAGAAGACGCTCGCGAAGCAGCCCGGCGTCAGCGACGCCGAAGTGAACTACGCGACCGGACGGGCCCGAGTCTCGGTCGACGACAGCGTCGACATCGCCGACCTCCAGATGGCAGTCGAACGGACGGGCTACACGCTCATCGCCCCCGAACCAGTCGCAGTGCAGCCGAGTGAGTTCGACGTCGGTGGCATGACCTGTGGGTCATGCGCAGCGCGGATCCAGAAGGTGCTCGGCCGTCAACCCGGTGTCGCCGACGCCGAGGTGAACTACGCGACGGGGCGCGCCGTCGTCACTCCGGTCGCGGGTCAGACGGTCGACGCGGCATCACTGGTGGACGTCGTCCAGAAGGCCGGCTACGACCTCACCGACATCGCCTCGCGTTCCAGCTCTACCTCCACCTCCAACGTGGCGTCCGGCCCGACTGCTGCCGAGCGTGCCGACCAGGTCGATGCCGACGAGGCGAAGCACCGCTCCCTCTGGCTCCGCCGGGCGGTCATCTCGGCACCGGTTGCACTGTTCATGGTGTCGACCATGCTCTATCACGACCTCGCGATGGAGAACACGTGGCTGCGCTGGCTGCAGTTCGCGCTCGCCATCCCGGTCCAGTTCTACGTCGGCTGGCCAATCCTCGTCGGAGCCGCACGACGCGCCCGTCACCTCACGGCGAACATGGACACCCTGATCACGATGGGCACACTGTCGGCGTTCACGTTCTCCGTGTATCAGCTGTTCACCGGTGGCATGGAGCTCTACTTCGAGGCCGCCGTGGTGATCATGTTCTTCATCACCCTCGGGCGCTATCTCGAAGCCCGCGCCAAGAGCCGTGCCGGCAAGGCATTGCGCGCACTCGTCGAACTCGGAGCCAAGGAAGCACGCCTCGTTCGTGACGGCGTCGAGGAGATGGTGCCGGTCGACTCGGTCCAGGTCGGTGACGTCATCAAGATTCGCCCGGGCGAGAAGGTGCCCATCGATGGCGAAGTGCTCGACGGCTCCAGTGCCGTCGACGAATCGATGCTGACCGGCGAGTCATTGCCAGTCGACAAGCGTGTAGGGGACAAGGTCGCCGGCGCGACCGTCAACACCTCCGGCGTGCTCACCATCCGCGCCACCGCCATCGGGACCGAAACTGCGCTCGCCCAGATCGTCAAGCTCGTCGAAGACGCCCAGACCGGCAAGTCCGCCGCACAGCGGCTGGCAGACCGGATCTCGGCCGTGTTCGTTCCGGTCGTCATGTCGATCGCACTGCTCACCTTCCTCGGCTGGACCGTCATCGGCGGCAGCGTCAGGGACGGCGTCTATGCAGCAGTCGCGGTCCTGATCATCGCTTGCCCGTGCGCCCTCGGACTGGCGACACCGATGGCGATCATGGTGGGCACCGGCCGCGGCGCACAACTCGGCATCCTCATCAAGTCCGTCGAGGTGCTCGAACGAACTCGGCGGATCACGACCGTGGTGTTCGACAAGACCGGCACCCTCACCGAAGGCGCCATGTCGGTCACCGACATCGTCACCTCGGATGGAACGAGCGACGCCGAACTGCTCGCCAAGGCCGGAGCAGTCGAGGCCGACAGTGAGCATCCGATCGGCCAGGCCATCGCTGACGCTGCACGCGAGGCCCACGGCTCGCTCGACGACGTCACGGCATTCGACACGATCGTCGGCCACGGCATCCGTGCCGATGTCGGCGGAACGACGGTCTGGGTCGGCCGCCGTGAACTCGCAGCACAGGCATCGCTCGACCTTCCGGACTGGCTCGACGCCGCAGCTGTCGAGCTCGAGAACAAGGGCCGGACTGCGGTGTTCGCTGGTTGGGACGGCCAAGTACACGGGGTCATCGCAGTTGCTGACACGCTGAAGGCGTCCGCGATCTCCACCGTTGAACAGCTCCACGGCCTCGGTCTCACGGTGGCGATGATCACCGGCGACAACGCTCGCACCGCACAGTCCATCGCCGATGCAGTCGGCATCGACCGGGTCATCGCCGAGGTGCTGCCCCAAGACAAGCAGCGCGAAGTGCAACGGCTCCAAGAGGCCGGCGAGATCGTGGCCATGGTGGGCGACGGTGTCAACGACGCCCCAGCGTTGGTGCAGGCCGACCTCGGTATCGCCATCGGCACCGGCACCGATGTCGCCATCGAGTCCAGCGACCTCACGTTGATGCGTGGCGATGTGGCCGGCGTGGTCACGGCAATCGAACTGTCACGACGGACCTATCGCACGATCGTCCAGAACCTGTACTGGGCATTTGGCTACAACACGATAGCCATCCCGCTCGCCGTCGCAGGGCTGCTCAGCCCGCTGATCGCCGGCGCCGCGATGGCGTTCTCATCGATCAGTGTCGTCGCGAACAGCATCCGGCTGCGGCGGTTCGCTGCCACCGACATCACCTGATCACTCACGACTCGACCCACTACTCAACCGGGAGCATCACATGACCGAATCTGCAACTGCCACCTACTCCGTGCCGGAGATCTCGTGTGGACACTGCAAGTCGACCATCGAAGGAGCGGTGAACACCCTCGACGGAATCGACAGCGTTGAGGTCGACATCGACGCCAAGACCGTCACGGTGCAGGGTGGTGACAGCGAAGCCATCGTCACTGCCATCGAAGACGCCGGCTACGACGTCGTCCGCTGACGCGTCGGGCCGATACCCTCGGCGATGTCAGCAGCACCCGTCGCCATCAGGAACGTGAGAGCGAAGAGCGTGAGAGCGGGCCAGTAGCCGGTGCCACCGCCGTCCTTGCGCTTGCGGCCGACGAACTCGCGTACTTCGTCGACGGTCCCGACCAGTTCACCGTCGACAGAGGTCTTGTCGGTGTCCCGTCCAGAGAGGTGGTCTGGAAGGCCGATACCCGACGGTCGCGGTGGCCAGAACCTGCATCGTCTCGTCGTTTGGCTGGTCGGCCTCGTGGCCGGTCAGCCCGGTGGTGTGGAGGCGACCGCTGATGTCGAGGTCGACGACGAGCTTGCGGTCGGCTTGGTTGTCGATGGCGGTCGCGTCGTCGCTGGTGTCGTTGCCGGTGCTGGTGGCGGAAGGGTCGTGGAGGTCGTCGTCGTGGTCGTCGATGTGGTGGTCGTCGATGTGGTCGGCGGGACCCAGTCGGGATCCGGATAGTCGAAGATCATCGGGGCCGCACCATAGGTCTCGGGTTCCTCGACGCCGTCGAACACGTAGATCATGTCGCCGATCTCGATGAGGTCCGGGAGGTATTCGGCGATGTGCATCGGATGACGGACACAGCCGCGCGACGCGGGGTAGTCAGGTACGTTGCCGGCACCGTGGATGGCGATGCCGTAGTTGAAGTAGACAGGTTGGTAGAGGCGCCCGAGCTTGGCGTTGCGCCATCCGTCGACCTTGCGTTCGAAGTGGTAGACGCCGCCAGGGGTCTTGGAGATCCCGCAGATCCCCTTCTCCTCGGTCGTGCCATCGTCGAGGTCGATCTCGACCACATCGCACCACTCGACGTTCTCTCCTGACGACACGTGGCTGATGACTCGCGCCTCGCCATCGTCGAAGAGGATGGAGACCTGCTCGGGGAGATAGACCTCCATGTGAGTGCCTCCGGGTGTGCGCCGAGGGGCGATGCGCACGTCGCCGTGCATCTGTGTCCAGATGTCGGGGGTCACGACACCCTGCATCTCGGTGCGCGGAGTGCCGAGCACCATCTTTTCGAACGCCCAGACCGCACGAACCGTCGCGCCGCCGAAGATGCCGTCGACTGGGCCAGGATCGAAGTTGAGGGCGGCAAGTGCTGCCTGCATCATCTCGACCTTGGATTCCACCATTCCTTGTCGCAGGTCGTGGTCGAGGGCGGGAACCGTCGTCGACGTCGTCGCTGGTGCCAGAGCTGCTGCGGAATGTGGCTCGGGGAGCGTTGCTTGCGTCGTCGGCGGCGTCCTCGTCGTCGGGGCCGAACCGAGCGTGCTGTCGGATGCGCTGTCCTCGACGCTGTCAGCGGATTGGCCGTTCGAGTAGGAGGCGTAGCCGACGGTGGCAGTCGCAGCGAGACCTGCGAACAACAGATGGCGACGCGTGAAGGTGGCAGGTGGACGCGGCTCGTCGTCGAAGTGAGATCGGGCGCCTGGCTGAGGTATGTCCACAGCAAAATACTACGACGTGTCGTAGATGCCCCCCACGTCAGCTCATCGAGTTTTCACGAGGTTTCGACCGAAGCAGCAGCGGTGTGCACGGCTTGTCAGCTGCTCTGGCGGGGAATGAACTCACCCTGCACGTTCACGGTCACGTTCATCTCGCTCTTGCGCCATGTCTCGCCAGTGGCCGAGTCGAGTCCGAGCCAACCGACGAAGGTGTTCTGGTCGGCGACACGAAGACGCGCACATCCTTTGCTCTGTGGCGTCGGAGGCACGTTGTTGGCGCCGTGGATTGCTTGGCCGAGGTCGAAGTAGAGCGGCTTGTAGAGGTTGCCGTTCAACGGGTTGTCGACGCCGACCGGGAATTCGCTGCTGTCATGCCAGCCACCGTTGTCCAGCGCCGGATTGAACCGGAAGGCTTCGGAACGGTCCTGATCCCGCGTCTCGAACCCCTCCGAACCCGTCGATGTCGGAAACACGAACGTCGTGTCGGCGCCGGCGCCGATGAACATGATCTGGCAGGTCCGATCGATCAGTACCCAGCGCTCCGACTCGGTCGCCGTCGACGTGGGAGTCGGCAGCGTGTCAGATGCGAACAAGATGGCCTGCTCGTTCGATCCAGGCGCCATGTCCTCGATCGTGGTCTCCAGCCCGAGGGAGAGTCGCGCTGCGCACAGGCGCTGGCCCGTTCGGGGCCCTGACACGCCGTCGACGGCGAGGTCGTCGATGCCGAACCCGGTGAAGAGCTCGTTCAGCTTGGCCTGCTGACGTTCGACGTTGGCCGTCAGCGCGGCTTGGCGTGCATCCTTGCCGAAGTCCGGAAGTGGGTCGCCGTTCACGTCGTTGACGCCGTTGCCCGGGCAGACATCGACCAGGTCCCCGCCGACGACACTGTCGACCTGGCCGTTCTCGAGCCAGAGGGACACCGGGTCGGCCAACGCAGTGGCGGTTGCGATTGCTTCGAGTGACGCGTCGCTGTCGGCGCGGACCACGCAGTCGGGATCGAAGACGTCCGCTGGCAACGGTGCCCCTGTCGTCGTGGTCGTGGTCGTGGTCGTCATGGCCGTCGTGGTGGTGGGTGCCGTCGTGGTCGCCTCGGCCGCAGTCGAAGGCGGTGCCGTCTCCGGTGTCGGCACTGTCATGGTGCTCGACGTCGCTGCAATGGTGGTCAGAGGTTGTTCGACGATCGACGTCGGCGGGTCGGCGGGCGCGGCTTGATCCGGCGACGTCTCCGTTGCCACGGTCGATGTGCACGCTGCGAACGTCACCGAGGCGGCAAGCGCGAGCGCTGCGTGTCGACGACGGGTGGGTCGGTTCCGTGACTCCATCAGCAGACCGCCCGAACGTAGGGATACGGGTTGACGGCGCGACCGCCGCCCGGATGGACCTCGAAGTGCAGGTGATTCGCACTCGTGTTGCCGGTCGCTCCGACGTAGCCGATCACATCCCCCTTCGTGACGGACCGGCTCGAGCCCTCCCAGGCGCTGAGGTGCGCGTAGTAGTACTTGGTACCGCTGCTTCCGGTGAGCCAGACGGCGTTGCCGCCGAGTCGGTTGGTCGAGAAGTTTGCTCGGCCCGATTCGACGGCAACGAGCGGGGTGCCGCGAGGCGACATCATGTCGACCCCTTCGTGACTGCGTCCACCGGAGCGCGGGGCTCCCCACGTGTCGGCAAAAGCACGGGGACCGCTGACCGGGCAGGCGATACCACTCGTCGGTGCAGGTGCAGGTGCAGGTGCAGGTGCAGGTGCAGGTGCGGGTGCGGGTGCGGGTGCAGGTGCAGGTGCAGGTGTCGGAGGGGCCGCTGGTGTCGCTCGCGGTTGCGCTGTCGCGCCGGACGGGGCTGGTGTTCGGGCGGGAGCTGGTGTCGATGCCGCATTCGCTGCCCTGGTTGCGGCCTCCTGTTGTGCCGCCCGATCCGCTTCTTGTGCGGCTCGGGCAGCAGCCTCGGCCGCCTCGCGCTGTCGCTGACGTTCGAGCTCGTGTTCGACTTCGTCAGAAATGAGCCGCTCGGCCTCGATCTCGGCGAGCGCTTCGATCTCGGCTTCGGCGTTGGACCTGAGATCTGCGAAGTCGAGTTTGGCCTGCTCCGAGGCTGCTCTGTCCTGCTCCAAAGCATCGCGTGCTTCACTGACGTCGTCCATCAGCGCGTCGTACTCGTCGAGATCGACGTGGACGTTCTCGCGCGTCACAGCGGACATCACGTCGGCGGTGAAGCTGTCGTTGACCTCGTCGAAGTCGATCAGAAGAGGAAAAGCGTTGCCTGACCCCGCGCCGACGAAACTTCGCACGGCCTGCGCTTCCAGACCCTCCTGCATATTGGCGGTCTTTGCTTCCAGTGCTGCGAGGTCCCGTTCCGCAGCACTGATGTCGATGTCGAGGCCGTCGATGTCGGACTCGAGGTCGAACATCGCCTGCGAGGCTGCGTTGGCCCGGTTGCGGGCGGCTTGGATCTCAGCAGCGGCCTGCTTGGCAGCGTCGGTTCCGTGATCCGCGTTCACGGAGGACGGCAGCATCGTCAGGGAGCTGGCGACGAGGACGGACGCCACGACGAGGCGACGAGCACGACGCCACCGCTGCGGTCGGAGTGAAGAGAGATACGACACGATGTCGTAGAATACTCGTTGCCGGTTGGAGTGTGCATCAGGTCGGCGTGTCTGTCGACACCTGGACGCAGGACGCCCAGCTGTCTCAGACAGACGAGGTGGCCCCGACCGGTGTGGGGTGGGTTCGCGCTGCGAGTGCGGCTGCCGCGAGTGCGGTGCTGATCGGGACCGAGGCGACGAGGCCGATCGATCCGACGAGGGCGCGTACGATCTCGACGGCGACGATCTCGCGTGTCGCCACCGATGACAACGATTGACCTGCCTCGCTGAACAACAGCAGGAGGGGCAGCGATGCGCCCGCATAGGCCAGAAACAGCGTGTTGACGGTGGAGGAGATGTGGTCTCGCCCGATTCGCACCGCTCGGCTGTACAGCTCGGTGAAGTCGGCGTCGGGTTTGGCGTGCTTCAGTTCCCAGACGGCGGAGACCTGGGTGACGGTGACGTCGTCGAGTACGCCGAGCGATCCGATGACGACGCCTGCCAGGAGCAGGCCCTGTGGGTTGATGTCGCTCCCGAGTGCGCTGAGATAGCCCACTGTCTCGTCGGCGAGTCCGGTCAGCTTCGATGTGATGACGAACACCCAGGCGAGGACTGCGGTGATGGCGAGGCTGGCGATCGACGACAGCAGTGCTGCCGCGGTTGCGAGATTGAAGCCGTGCGCGAGGAACAGTGCGATGAAGGCAATCGCTCCGGCCGCGACCAGGGCCACGGCGACGGCGTTGGCGCCTTCCAGCAGCGCGGGGAGCAGGAAGATCACGATCACGACCAGGCTGGCGGCCAGGCCGGCAAGCGCGCCGGCGCCGCGCCATCGGCCGAGAATCACGATTGCTGCGACGAACACCAGGAGCAGCAGGAGGAGTGGGGTCGAGCGTTCGAAGTCGTAGAAGAAGATCAGCGGTGGGCCGCTGTCTTGCGGGGAGATGTCGACGCGGATCGCGTCACCGTTGCGAATCGGACTGGACAGCGGCTGTTCGAACGTCAGGCGCTCACCGTCGAATTCTCCAGACCGGGGAACGATCTCGATCTGGCGGCAGCCGAGGAGCGGATCGTAGCTGCAGGGTTCGATGGTGCCCGAGATCACGCTGGCCTTGATCGGATCGCCGTCCAGGCCGAGTGGGTCGTCACCGCCGTCGGAACTCCCCGGCCACAAGACGATCAGCCCGACCAGTACCGCCGCAAAGCAGACAGCAACAGCGGCCCACATGGCGCGTCGGACCTGCTGGGGGACACCGACGTCGAGGTCAAGTGCCCCGTGATCGTGAGCGTGTGCCATCGCAGTTGTGGAGTGTGATTCGACGTCCGTTCAGCGAATGAGATCGCCGGCAAACATGACGCTGTGGTGGACCTGGTAGGCGGTGAGCAGCAGCGTCGTGACGACGATCATCGACGTCTGGAGCCTGATGATGGCGCCGGGAGTTTCGACCGGTGCGAGGAGCGCAGTGGCGCGTGCTGCAACGCCGTGGTCGGCGATGCCGAGCGCGGGTGGCGGGCTGGGAATCGCGAGTGCGACCTTCGCGATGGTGCGGGCTGCGAGGCGGCGTTCGGCGCCGGTCTGGTCGAGCGCTTCTTCGTCGGCCCAGCGCTCCAGATAGAAGTCGAGCCGGTTCGTCATCGGTGCCATCATCGGGACGAACGCGGTGGTGAGGAGCGCCAGCAGCTTGAAGCGGTCGTGGCGGTGACGCGCATGGGCCTGCTCGTGGGCGAGTACGACGTCGAACTCACGGTCGTCGAGCGCCTTGCGGAGTCCGTTGGAGATCGCGATGGTTCGTGCCGGACCCGGCAGGGTGTAGGCGTAGACCTCGTCGGTGTCGATGAACTGGACGGGGCAGGTATCGGTGCAGCGGAGTCGTCGGTGGTGTGCCGCCACGACTGCTGCGCGGACCGTTCCGGCGAGCGCTGCGAGCAGGGAGGCGATTCCGATGACCGCGCCGAACGGCTGGTAGTCGGGCAGCAGATGCTGTGACCAGTCGAACACCGGGTTGTGGAAGCCCATGTGGGCGAGGCCACTGAGCCCGATCAGCCACAGCGTCGGCACGGTGGCAATCGCGACAGCAGTGAGGAGCAGGGCGCTACAGCGGGCCGCCGTTGCGGGGTGGAGGCGGTCGAGGCGGCGGCTGCCGACGGTGGCGACGCCGAGGGTCACCAGGAGGGGGAGGGCGACGAAGTTGATCATGGCGTGTCGCTGAGGAGCGCCAGGAGCTGGGACGCCTCGGCTGGGTCGAGCGCCTCGGCGAACCCAGCGAGCGCGGATCGGCGATCCGACGTTGCGTCCAAGATACTGCGCAGCCGCCGCGCGGTGAGGTCGGCTTCGCTACTCGCTGCGGCGTATTCGTACGCCCGGCCGGCACGCTCACGATGGGCCAGACCCTTGTCGCACAGCCGGCCGAGGATGGTCGCGATGCTGGTGTAGGCGAGGTCGGTGCCCATCTCTTCGATCACGTCGCCGGGCGACGCAGGTCGGTCGAGGGCCCAGAGGGCTCGCAGAACATCGGTTTCGAGTTCGCCGTCGGCTCGTCGTGTCATGGTGCTGGTGTGGTCTCTCGTGAGTGCGACCCGATGGCCGGATGGCCGGATGGTCGGTGGGCGTCGGAGTGATCGGACGCGTGTTCTCGTCCGTCCTGTTGGGCGTCTGCTGGACAAGGGTAGCGATGCACTGGTTCCTCAGCCGGACGTTTGAATATCTACAATGTGTCGTAGCTTAGGAGTCGTGAGCACGATGTCGCACTCAGCCGATTCGAACTCCGCCGTGCCGTGGTATCGGCGCCACACGACTCTGGCTGCTGCGGTCACGGTCTCCGCCGCGGTCTTCGCTGCATCATGCGGAAGTGCCGATGCTGACACCGAGTCGGTGGCCTCCAGTGGTGGGGTGGCGGGAGTGACCGGCTCAGAGCTGTATCAGGAGAACTGCGCATCGTGCCACGGTGCCGATCTGCGCGGCACGGAACGAGGCCCCTCGCATCTGTCGATCGTGTACGAACCGAACCACCATGGCGACGACGCGTTCCGCTCGGCGATCCTGAACGGAGCGCAGCAGCACCACTGGAACTTCGGCGACATGGCAGCGATCCCTGGGCTCGGCGACGACGAGATCGACGACGTGATCGAGTTCATTCGCTCCGAGCAGGAACGACTGGGCTTCGAGCAGTGACGAGAGGAGGGTTAACGTGTGAAGTACGACATGGCGTCGTAGACTGCTGGTTCATGTCTGGACGCACGCACACCGACGCTCAGACGCGCCCCGGCTTCGGTCGGCGAATCGCTGTCGTGATCGGACTGCTGGTCGCGCTGATCGGCACGGTGGTCCTCCCAGCCACGGCGAGCGCCCACACCGGGTTCGAGTCGTCGACGCCCGCCGAGGCGGCCGTGATCGGCGAACCGGTCGAGCTGGTGACCATCGTGTTCACCGGTGTAGCAACCCCGGTCGGAGACGAGTTCATCGCCCTCACTCCGGCAGGCGTCCTGCAGGCTCCGGTCAGCGTCGAGACCATCGACGACAAGGTCTTTTCGATCCGGTTCGATCCTCCGCTCGCCGGCGGGCAGGTGGGGATCCGCTGGAACGTGCAAGCAGCCGATGCCCACCCCATCGAAGGCGCGTTCGCGTTCACCGTCGAGGCACCCGTTCCGACGACCGCAGCGCCGGCCACGACAGCGCCGACAGTAGCCGAACCAGCTGCAACCGAACCGACAACGGCAGTCCCCGCTGACACCGCCGCGGCCCCTGCGGTCCTCGGCGACGAAGCAGCACCTCTGGCCGAGCCGGCCGAATCGAGGGCCGAATCAGCAGGCGAGACGACTGCTCAGCCGACTGCGCAGTCGCTCGACGAGTTCCTCGCGGTCGACGCCTCGGTGCCGGGTGAGACCACGGCAACCGTCGGTCGGGTGATCGGGTTCCTCGGTGTCGCACTCGGTCTCGGTGCGTTCGCATTCGTTGCCACTGCGCTGCGCGGGCGACGCGACGAGGTCCGCCACGCCCTCAACGCGGTACGTGTCCTGGGTGTCGTGATCGCGGTCGGTGCTGTGATCGAGTATGTCGGAGTCACTCGGATCGCTGCCGACTCCCTGGCTTCGGGCTGGTCGACCGGCCCCGGGCTCGCCACCGTGTTGCGCTTCGTCGGCGGCATCGCACTCGCCATGGGGTTGGCCGGCTCGATCTCGCGTGGGCAGGTGCAGCGAGTGGTCCGGCGCCCATCCGTGGCTCGATCACTGTCCTCGGCAGTCCTCGACGGCATCATCACACCGTCGGTTCCTGCCCATGACGACGGCCCGATCGTGCGGTGGACACCGGTCGCCCGGTCGTGGCCCGCTCTCGCCGGGACGGTGATGATCATCGTGTCGTTCTGGTTCGACGGGCACACGGTCAGCAAGGGTGTCCGCCCGCTCCACGCGCTGGTCAACAGCGTGCATGTTGCAGCCGGAGCAGTCTGGGTCGGGGGAGTGGTCATGATGGCGGGTGTCATCTGGTCTCGTCACCGATCAGGCCGGCCGATGCGAGTGGTCGAGCTCGTCGTGCGCTTTTCGAAGATCGCGACGATCGCACTGGCGTCCGTCGTGGTCGCCGGTGGCCTGATGGCGTTCCTGGTCCTCGACGACGTCGGCGAGTTGACCGGCACGACGTGGGGGAAGATCCTGTTGCTCAAGACTGCGGCGGTCGGCCTCGCGATGATCGGCGGGGCCTACAACCACTTCCGCCTCCTTCCTGCTCTCGAAGCGGACCCCGAGTCGCCCGAACTGCTCGCCGAACTGCGCTCGACCGTGACGGCCGAGGCCATCATGCTCGTCTTCGTCGTCGTCGTGACAGCGTGGCTCGTGGCAGCCGCATCCTGATCCGCATCGGGTCATTCGAGTCGTGCTCATCATGATGCTCGCCGTGGCCGCTGGCGGGGTCGGCGCGTGGCAAGCAATCCATCGCACCTCGCCGTTGGTCCGGCAATGGAGTCCGTCGTCGTTTCCCCGACTCACTGCAGGTCCCCTCAGCGTGTTGGACAGCGGGCCCACCGGCGTGCCGCATGAAGGGGCGGTGGTGCTGCTGCACGGGCTCGGGGCGACCGGCGACTACTTCGGAGCGTTCTACGACGGCCTCAGTCGCCAGCGGCGTGTCGTGATCCTCGACCTGCTCGGATTCGGCCGGTCCCTCGACGAACAGCGCACCGAGTTCGGCGTCGATGATCATGTCGACGCGCTCGACCGAGCGCTCGACGCGCTCGGCCTCGGAGGTTCGCAGATCGTCCTGGCAGCTCACTCCATGTCGTCCGCAGTCGCTCTGACCTGGGCCGACCGACATCGCGAGCGGGCCGAGCACGTCTACCTGTGGGGCCCACCGATCTATCCCGGCGAAGACGCCGCCCAATCGGTGGCGAAGGAGTACGGACCGATGGGGCGTCTTTTCGCGCTCGACACCAAGTGGGCCGAACGCGCATGTCAGCTGAACTGCATGAACCGCGACGTGAGCGGCAAGATCATGGCGCTCATGGCTCCCCGCTGGCCGGTACCGGTGAGCAGTCGAGCAAGCCGACACACCTGGGCGGCGTATCACCTCTCGCTCCGTCACCTGATCCTGGACTTCACGTGGCCGCGCGTGCTGCCTGCGAGCGTCCCGATCACCGTCTTTCATGGAACGAAGGATCCGATCGGGGATCAGGGCTACATCGCCAAGTTGCTCGGCGCATCGAAGATCGTGAACGTGCCTGGCGCGGACCACCACATCGCACTCCAGCACCCAGAACTGCTCGTCGACGCCCTCGATCGCTGACCATGCGGGTGGTCCTCGTTGGCGTGACGCAGGTCACTGCCTGCCGCGATTGTTCGGTGGTCACCACCTCTTACAGTTTGTCGTAGTCGCACTCCAGTGGCCTGTTGCTTCGAGGAAGAGAATCCACCACCATGTTCCACCCCACCCGCCCCGTCACGATCGCAGTGATTGTCGGCACGTTGCTGCTCAGCGCGTGCGGAGGGGGCAGCGACGCCGCGATTTCTGACGCTTCGTCATCGGATGCGACGGCGGTCTCCGCCGATGCGTCGTTCAACGACGCAGACGTGTTGTTCGCACAGGGCATGGTCCCGCACCACGCTCAAGCCGTCGAGATGGCGGCACTGGCACTCGCTCCCGAGGCCGGCGCGAGTGCAGCGATCACGGCGCTCGCGACCGAGATCCAGGGGGCGCAGGAGCCGGAGATCGCCACGATGACCGAATGGTTGCAGATCTGGGGCCGGCCACTCGAGATGCCGGGCATGGAGGGCATGGACGACATGGCGGGCATGAACGGCATGGACGGAATGATGACCGCAGATCAGATGACCTCGCTCGCGACGCTGACCGGTCCAGATTTCGATCGAGCATGGGCAGAGATGATGATCGCCCACCATCAGGGAGCGATCGCTCAGGCTGAAGCCCTACGAGCAGGTGGCGCGAATCCTGAGGTTCGGGCACTCGCCGATCAGATCATCACGGCGCAGCAAGCCGAGATCACGCAGATGCAAGCAATGCTCAACGGCTGACAGCGACTCCGACACCGCGTAGGATCTGGCCATGCTGTTGGTGAAACCATCGCGGTCGAATGCTGCGCTGCGAGTGGTGACAGCAACCGCGGCCGTCGTCGCTTCCATCGCCATGTTCGCGCCAGCGGGCGTGGCGCACGCCCACACCGCGTTCGATGGGTCGACGCCGGCGGACGGTGATGTCCTCGACGCGCCGGTGTCGTTGGTGACCTTGGTCTTCACGGGCGAGTCCGAGCAAGCCGGGGACGGTTTCGTCGTACTCGATCCCAGTGGACAGTTGCGTGCTCCGACGAACGTGTCGACGCTCGACAACAAGGTGTTCACGTTGACGTTCGACCCGCCGCTCGCCGGCGGCGAGGTCGGTGTCAGATGGAGCGTCCGTGCACCTGACAAACATCCCATCGAAGGGGCGTTCTCCTTCACCGTCACCGCAGACGCAATGGGTGCGGCGGTGACGGCTTCGGAGTCGGTCGGAGACCCTACGACGACCACTGCGGCGGCGAGCGCAGCAGGATCGACCATGAGTGGCGACATGTCGCAGATGAGCGCTGCCGAGATGGCCTCGATGGACGAGTTCCTGACCGTCGACTCGTCACGTCCCGGCGAATCCCAGGCCACGCTCGGGCGCCTACTGAGCTTCTTCGGCATCACCCTCGCGCTCGGCGGTGTGGCCTTCGCTGCGACGACCTTGCGTGGCGAGTCGATCGAGTTCACATGGATGTTCTCTGCGCTCCGAATCGTCGGCGGAGCCATCGTCGTCGGCGCCCTGATCGAGTACGGCGGAGTCACACGCATCGCCGAAGAGTCAGTGGCCAGCTACTGGTCGTCGTCGCCCGGTTTTGCCACCGTCGTCCGTGTGGCCGCCGGGCTCGCGATCGCGACCGGGTTCGCAGCCACGACGGTCGCCATGCGAGCCAAGCCGTCGCCGAAGCCGCTGTCGTCGGCCACGAACACACTCGACCTCGCACCCAACATCATCGAGGAATCGCGGCCGGTCGTTGCGTCGCTCGATCGAACATCGCCGGAGCCGTTGCGCCGATGGACTCCGGGGCGGTCATCGGCGGTCGGATTCACAGGCTGTGGCCTCGCCCTGGTCTCGTTCTGGTTCGACGGTCACACGGTCTCGAAGGGGTTCCGGCCGCTGCATGCTCTGGCCAACAGCGTCCACGTGCTGGCCGGTTCGGTGTGGGTCGGCGGCGTCGTCGCGATGGCTGCGATCATGTGGTCACGGCACCGTCGTGGTGCAAGGCCCTACTCCCTGCAACTCGTTCTGCGATTCTCGACCGTGGCGACGCTGGCGTTGGGGGCAGTGGTCGCCGCCGGTCTCGTGATGGCGGTGTCCGTCCTCGACAGCTTCGGCGAGCTGACCGGCACGGAATGGGGCCAAGTGCTGCTGTTGAAGAGCGCAGCAGTCGGTCTCGCGCTCATCGGTGGTGCGTACAACCACTTTCGTCTGCTCCCCGCCCTGGAAGCCGACCCGTCCGACCGATTGCTGCACCAGCAGGTCAGATCCGTCGTCACCGCCGAGGCGATCGTGCTGAGTTTCGTCGTGGTCGTGACAGCTTGGCTCGTCGCGGCGGCGTCCTGACCGGTCGATCTACGGAGTTCAGTCGAGCGAGTCGTTCCTGTCGACGTAGACGACCTCGCACGAGGTGCCCTCGGCAGGTCCGGGGGTGGTTCCGATTCCTTCACCGGAAGTGGACGCTCCGGGCTCGACGTCCGAGATCACGGCCGCAGAGGATCCGACTCGGACGCCGTCTCGCGTGATCACCGCGATGATGTAGTAACTCGACGTCGTGGAGGAGTCGTTGGTGGCGACGAGCTCGGTTTCGATGAACTCCACCCCGGTCGCTTCGCAGGTCGCCTCGGCGACGTCATCAGGCGACTCGACTGTGAAGCGATTGACCGCTGTGACTTCGCAGTTCGTTCCGCCGTACGTACCGAACACGATCTGTTGCTGACGTGCCGTCTCTCCCGCACGGAGCAAGTCGAACATGATGGTCTCGCCACGGATTCGAGTTCCTGCGTCGTCGAGAAAGTCGACGAAGACGTGGTACGAGGACGGCCGGCTGCTGCTGTTCGTCACCTCGAAGATGATCGTGTCCTCGTTCAGCACCGTGCACGGTCCGACATCGGCCCGTCCGACCGAGTCGTCGACGCCGATCGGTGGCCAGGTCTCGCTGGTCGAGCCGGACTCGGTCGGTGATTCGGGGTTGCAGCCTTCGACGAGTGTGTCCGGTTCGACGGACGGCAGCGAGGACGTCGGATCGGTCCCGCTTGGTTGGACATCGTCCAACCCGAGTACGACCCGCTCGCCTCCGTCGAGGAACACGCACTCGAATCCGGGAAGGACGAGGCGGGCATACGAACGTTCGCGCGCTGGTGGCGCTTCCCAGTCCTGGATCGGCTCGCCAGCGAGCGCAGCATCGGTGAACGCCTTCCAGATCTGGGCGGGGAACATCCCGCCCTGGACACCCGACACACCGAGCTCCCTGAATTCAGTGATGTTCACCATCGGGATCGAAGCAGTCGGGTCGCCGACCCAGACAGCGGTCGTCAGCTGCGGGGTCGCGCCGACGAACCATGCATCGGTGTTCCCCTGATTGGTGCCGGTCTTGCCGATCGCAGGCCGATCGTCGGCGAGGGGGTGACGCCGTGCGGTGCCGCGGGCGATCGGGCCCCGCAACACGTCGACCGCGTCGAGGGCGACGTCGGCCTCGAGCAGGCGGGTCGCGGCCGACTGGTGGGTGTATCGCCGGACGCCGTCGGGATCGTCGACGAACTCGACGAAATAGGGCTCCTCGTGCACGCCGACGTTGGCGATGGTCTGCATACCGGACGCCATGTCGAGCGGTGACATCGGGTTGACGCCCACGCCCAAGTCGGGCACGGGCTCGATCGGCTGGCGAACGTTCGGGGACTGCCCTGGGAACAGGTAGGGCGACTCGGCGAGGCGGTACGTGGTGTCGACGACGCGGTCGAGGCCGACGATGTGGGAGAGCCGAGCAGCAGCGCATGGGACCGAGGATGCGACCATGTCACGCAACGGACCAATGAACCCTGCGACGCCACCATTGATCCGGAAGTAGGGCAGCGCATCGCCCATCTCGTCCGTCCAGGGTCCGGGCAGCACGCATCCCCGCTGCCCGTCGATCAGATCGTCGGGTAGCGCTCCGGCCTGCAGTGCAGCAGCCAGGATGAAGGTCTCGACCGCTGAACCTGTCGGGCGCGGCGTGATCGCCATGTTGATGTTGCTGTGGGTCGGATTGGACTCGTCGCCGCTCACGATCGCTCGGACGGCCCCCGTCGTCGTCTCGATCGCGACGATGGCTGCGTCGATCCCTGCGCTGTTCTCGGGCAGCTCGTTCCGGGCCTGCTCGGCTGCCCGTTGATGTTCGGGATCGAGGGTCGTGCGGATACGCAAGCCGCCCTGAAAGAGTGCGTCGGAGCGTGCGCTGATGGTGGCGCCGAGGATCGTCGAGCGGTTGAGGAGGTAGTCGAGCAGCGTCTCGGTGAACGCAGTCGCTGCCGGTTCGATCACGGGTTGGCCGTCCACGAGGCGGAAGGTCGCGATCTCGTTTCCCTCGATGTCGAGGACCACCGAAGGCAGGTCGACGAGGGTCGTGGTCGTCGATGCAGCTTCGGGCGACGGGGTGGTCGACGGCTGCAGCTGGTCGCTTTCGTCGGGTTTGATCAGGGGGCCGTCGTCGACAATTGTCCCCGACACCGATGTCAAGCGATCATCGGAGTCGCCGATCGACCACCAGGCGACCCCGGTTGCGAAGATGGCGACGGTCGCCGCCGCAGCCATGAACATCCACTTCGTCCGCTTCAGTCCAACGATGTCTCGTCGCGTTCCGCCGTCGGGTACGGACCTGACGGCTGCGAGTGCCGCATCGACGTCGGCAGGGTTGATCGACTCGCGGTGCCGCTCCGACGCGTCGCGCGCAAGGCGGTGGAGTTCTTCATCGAGTCGGCGGTCGTCGTCAGTGGCCATGGCATGGCTCCTCGTTCTGGGCCGTCTCGTCGAGCACACGCTCGAGGCGGCGGCGTACCTGTGAGAGCGTCGATTTCACCGATCCGGTCGAGATCGCGAGTTCGGTCGCAACATCGGCCACGCTCAGGTCGTCTGCGTAGTAGAGGGTGGCGATACTGCGCTGGCGCATCGTGAGCGACTCGACGATCTCGGACCATCGATCTGTGGCGACGCTCGGTTCAGTGTCGCTTGTCCCCATGCCGACCCGATCGATCGCACTGATCGAACCGAGGCGATTGACCGCGGCGCGCTCCGCCGTTCGGGACCGGTATTGGTCGATGAGAAGGTTCGACATCACCCGCCGGCACCACCCGTACGGCGACTCGAGCGCGCTGACCTCCTCCAGGCGGCGGTACGCACGAAGCAACGTCTCCTGTGCGAGGTCCTGCGCGACCCCGAGCGGAGCCGACATCGACGCCCCGTATCCGACGAGCTTCGGGTAGGCCGAGCGAAAGAAGACCTCGTAGTCGTCGTCGGTCATGCAATCGCCACCCTCACACACTCACACACGGATCAGCATCGTTCCAGGTTGGCGAAGGACGCAGATTCCACGCGAGAGCTGAAGGCGCGGATGGTGCAGGCAGTCGGCGGAGAAGCGGAAACACCGCAAGCGGCTCGCCGCAGCAAGCGCCGGAGCCGCACACCACCAGAGCGTGCAACATGATGAGGCAACACTCAAGGAGATCTGCAACCAGCTCGATTACATGCCGCTCGCCCTTGGATTGGCAGCGACACAACTGCAGACCCTCGGCGGGACCTCCACGATGACTTCGGCGTCGACGGTGCTCACCGTCACCACGATGTCGGCGATGCTGCCGAAGACGGGACGATTGTTGTCGGGCGGCAGTGACTCGCCGAGCACGAAGGAGAAGGCCGCTTGCTCGATGAAGGGCGGGAAGAGGACGCCGTCGAAGGTGCCGTCCCGGTCGAGATCGACGCGCACCGTTGCCCACACTCTGCCCTGCCCGTTGGGCAGACGGACGATGGATCCGGTGGTCGTGCCGTCGAGCCCGAACGCAGTGACCGATCCGGTGAACGAACCCGAGATCGCGCCGCCACTGCGGAGGCTGACTTCGGCTAAGAAACTGAGAGCGGATGACGGGGAGATGGCTCCGATTCTTGCCACGACGATCAGGTCGTCGATCGGTGACGGTGGAATGAGCCGGTGGACGGTCACCATCCGTCGCATATCCGCCCAAGTCCTTGTTGTCACTGGCGCCTCGGCAGCGGCTCGGGGTCAGCTGGCAAGTGTCGGCAGCCCAACGAGGGTGGTCAACTCGGGCGAAGGCGTGAGCCCGACCGCGTCGGCGAGCCGAGTGCGGTAGTCATCGAGCTCTCGCAGCGCGTTGCACGTGTTGCCGTCGAACAGATGCGCCTCGATCACCAGACGTCGGGCGCTCTCCCGAAGTGGATCGATGCCGACGGCCGTCAGGCCCCACTGGATCGCCGAGCCGCTGTCGGAAGCATCGAGCGCATGGCGTCCCCGGCGTTCGAGCTGAGCGAGCAGCAGTTGACGCACTCGTTCTCGTTCGATATCGAGCCACTCGTCGTACCAGTCGGGAAGCAGTCCGTACATGAGCGTTTCGAACGGCACGGATCCGTCGATCTCGCTGTGGGCGTCCAGCGCCGTCTCCAAGCCGTCGATCGTGTCGAGCCAGACATCCGGAGAGAGTCGCAGCCGTCCGCCGCGGGCCCAGATCATGGCAACCGGGAGCTGGCCGAGTCGCCAGAGCGATGACCGCAAGTTCGCCTTGGCGCGATCCTCGGCGTGATCGGGCCACAGCTGTAGCGCAGCGCACAACCGCTCGACCCCGTGTGGTGCGAGTGCGACGTAGGCGAGCAGGCGTCGGGCCGCCGGCTGCAGGTCGATCAGTTCACCGTCCACGGTCAACTCGAAACCGCCCAGAAGTCGTAGTCTGATGTCGTTCATCTGAGTCTCCTGACGCGTGCCGAAATTGGCTGACCCCATCATTTCGCGACTGCGTCGCGGCAGCGTCAGCACCTCCGTCGCGATTGCGTCGCGCCGACGTTCGCCGATGCTGAGTGTCAGCCCGCCGATTCGAGATGGTGCAGCAGGTGTCGAATCTCGTTCACGACTTCATCGAGACCGTTGCAGGCGACTTCGCGTTCCCCATCGTGGGAGATGATTCGCGCTCGCGTCGTGCCGTCGTGTGGTTCGTACCAGGCGCGGATGATGATCGACATGTCGCTGTAACGAGGTGACACGCGAAGCAGCCTGACTGGGGCGCATCACGGTGGCGTCACCAGATCTACTCGTGTGCCAGAGCAACGGTGTCCAGCATCTGTTGGCTCGGACCGACATCCAGTTCGGTTCGCAGCAGGCTCTGGAATCGCTCGAACTCGTGGATCACCGAACCGCGGTTTCCCGCTGCGAGGTGAGCGCGCAAGACCAGGAGTTGCGCCGATTCGCGAAGCGGCTCGTCCGCAAGCGCTGCCATCGCAAGGTCGACTGCGTCGAGTGCATCACCGTGCTCGATCTTGCGTTGCGCGAGTTGCTCCAGCGCGTGCAGTCGGAGTTGGCGGTGGCGCTCACGTGTGACGAGGAGCCAGTCCATGTCCCAATCAGGGAGCAGGTCGCGGTGGAGGAGTTGTTGGTCGCCAGGTTCGACGACGTCGTCGCTCTGCGCGAGCTGAGCTGCTCGTGCCACGCGTGCGAGATCGATGCTCCATTCGGGTCCGAATTCGACAATCGACCCCCGCGTCGACATTCCTGCTCGAACCGAGTCAGGCAACCGCCACAGGACGCCGCGCAGGTTCGACAGGGAGCGCTTTTCGGAGCGTTCCGGCCACAGCGTTCCG
>RCMY010000183.1_pt1 | contig 82771 bp, 81 predicted proteins | sample 2041341 | NCBI WGS metagenome assembly RCMY01 (sample SAMN09708234, study PRJNA481090) | Marine sediment metagenome, whole genome shotgun sequencing project. | reverse complement strand
GCGTCCAGTTCGATGATCTTGGATCCGGCATCCAGGATCGCCTGGCGTGCTTCGGCGTCAACTTCGCCAACGGCTGCGTTGCGTGTGGTTGTGACTTCTTCCAGAATTGTCGCCAGCTGTGTGCGTACATCGTCTGGCAGGCTGTTCCACCAGTCAGTGGATGTCACGACCATATAGTCGAGAACACCGTGGTTGGTTTCGGTGATACCGTCCTGTACTTCGAAAAACTTTTGGCCATAGATGTTGGACCATGTGTTTTCCTGACCGTCCACAACGCCGGTTTGCAGCGCGCCGTACACTTCGGAGAATGCCATTGGCTGTGGGGAAACGCCGATCGCTTCCATCTGTGCCTTGATCACGTCAGACGCCTGAACGCGGAATTTCAGACCGTTAGCGTCGGATGGTACGTTCAATGGCTTGTTGGCCGACATCTGTTTCATGCCATTGTGCCAGAACTGCAGGCCGGACAGACCGCGACGTTCCATCGATGCCTTCATCGCCTGACCCGTTTCGGAGTTCTGGAACTCGTCTACGGCGTTGATGTTCTTGAACATGAACGGAAGGTCAAAGATGCGGAATTGCTTGGTGAACTGCTCGAATTTGGACAGCGACGGGGCCGCCAATTGAACGTCGCCTTGCAGCATTGCCTCAAGAACCTGATCATCGTTATACAATGTCGAGTTCGGGAACACTTCCATGCAGGCTTTGCCGTTCATCTCTTCGTTCACGCGCTCTGCAAGCAGTGTCGCGGCGATGCCTTTGGGGTGCTTGTCGGTGTTCGTAACGTGGCTGAACTTGATCAGGATTTCACCGTCATCACATGCGGCCAATACGGCACCTGCGCTCACGGAAAGGGTCAGCGCGACTGCGGCTGTTGTCAAAAATTTCATGTGGTGTCTCCTCCCAGAGAACTGATTTTAAGGTCTCGGCAATCGGGCCTCCGACTGCGATGGCGGGAGTAGAGCGTTAATAACCGGATCTCACAAGCCTGTGATGGCTGCGGCACCTATGCCTCGGAAAACAGTGTCTTTTCGTTGCCTTAGCGGAAATCCGCTGATGCTTACCGACCCGTCTCGGGATGCGGTGTGCGGAAAGCCGCACGCACGTTGGGCAACCTGTGCGGAAATCCGCACATCCTCAGCTGCGGTAGTCCTCGGGGCGAATCCCATAGCGGGTCAGCTTGTCGTAAAAGGTCTTGCGCGGCAGCTTTAGCGCCAAGGCAGCGGCGCTTGCCTGCCCACCTGCCCGCTTAAGCGCGGCACGCAGCAACGACTGTTCAACCTGGGCCATCTGTTCGGCCAGACCCAGTTCTGCATCCGGTGCTGTATCATCGGCCACGCCCATGACGAAACGCATCGCCGCCGACATCAAGGCGCGCGCATTTCCCGGCCAATCACGCGCCATCAGACCAGCGACAACCTGAGGCGGGATCGGCGGAACGGGAAGGCCGGATTGCTCAGCCGCCTGATCAACATAGCGGCGAAACAGGATCGGAATATCTTCGGGACGTTCGGCCAGCGACGGAATGCGCACAGGCATTACCTCCAGCCGGTAATACAGATCGGCGTGAAAACGCCCCTCGCCCACCAAGGCGGACAGATCATGGGTGCTGCCAGCGATTAAACGAGCCTCGGTCGCGTGTTCTAGTGCTTCAATCAGGGTCAACTGGGTCTGCGCGGGCAGTTGTGTGACCTCGTCGAGAAACAGGCTGCCCCCTGCCGCCATGGCAAGGGCATCGGTCAGATCGGTGGGGGCCAATCCACCCGCGGCGCGTTTCACAAACGGGGCTTTCGAGCGAGGCGAAGACAGGTGGATCACCTCGGCCACTTTGGAAATGCCAGACCCATAGGGGCCGGTGACCAGCACCTCGGCGTCAGTGTTCGCCGCGCGCCGCACCTTGGACCGAAGGGTTTCAGACAGGGCAGAGCTGCCAAAAATCAGGCGCGCGGCCGGGTCGCCGCTTTCCACCATCTGCAACAGCCGTCGGTTTTCCAGCACAAGTGTGCGGGTTTTCAACGCCCGCTCAATCACCGCCAAAAGCGCTGCGGGCGCGCAGGGTTTTTCGAGAAAATCAAAGGCACCGGCCTCCATTGCGCGCACGGCCATGGGAATGTCCCCCTCACCCGTGAGCAAAATAACCGGCAGGTCTGGGTCCTGATCATGGGCATATTTCAACAGATGAAACCCGTCGCGCCCCGGCATCCGCATGTCTGACAGTATGATGCCCTCAAAAGCGGCGGTAATGCGGTCCTTCGAGGCCACAAATGACCCTGCCGCAATCACTTCAACATCCGCTAATTCCAGCGTTTGAGCCAAAGCCTCGCGAACATGTGCGTCATCATCGACCAGCAAAACAGTTCTGCTCATGCGGCGACCCCTGTCATCTCTGCGCGTTCAAGTTGGACAGAAAACATTGCCCCGCCTTCGTCAAGGTTTGTGCCACGGATTTGCCCGCCAAAACTTTGGACGATCCCATAGCTGATCGACAGGCCTAACCCCATGCCGCTGCTGCCGCCGACGGATTTCGTGGTATAAAACGGGTCAAACATCTTGTCAGGCATTTCGATCCCAGGTCCGGTGTCGGTGAATTGCACAGACACGCCGTCAGTTGGATTAATATGGATCGTCAGCTTGCGGGTTTCAGCACCTGCCATCGCGTCTGCCGCATTGGTGATCAGGTTCACGAACACTTGGCTCAGGCGCACCTCTCCGCCACGAACCCAGACGGGGTTTGCAGGCGCAGTATAGTCAAGCGTCACCTCGGCCTTGGCCAGATAGTTCTCGGTCAGTTCAATCGCGCTGGCAATCACCCGTGTCACATCGACTTGAGTCTGGGGCACGCTTTCCTGCCGTGCAAAGGCCCGCAGGTTTTGAATGATGCGCGCCATGCGGTCGGCCATCTGGGAAATGCGCGACAGGTTCTCGGTCACGCGCTCGGGCTTATCGCGGGCCATGAACTCACCTGCGTTTTCCGCGAATGACCGGATGGCCATGAGCGGCTGATTTAGCTCGTGGCTGATACCAGCTGACATCTGACCCAAGGCGGATAGCTTGCCAGCCTGCACCAAATCAGCCTGTGCGCGGCGCAAGGCAGCTTGCGCCTCTTCGCGTTCCGTCGCTTCACGGCGCAGTTCCGCGTTGCTGGCATTAAGCGCAGCGGTGCGCTTGACGACCTGACGTTCCAACCGTGTGTTGGCGTGCGACAAGGCCCGCCGCCGTTCGGTTGCCAAAAATAACAAAGCCCCGAATGCCAAAGAAAGCGCCGCCACCGCCGCCGCCTGCGACATGGCCAAACGACGGGCTGGGGCGACATCCAGCAACACTTCGCCAATGAACCCCACCACGGGCAGCGGTTTGGTCAGGTGCAGCGCCTCGTCCGGCAAATATGGTCCCCACCCCATTTTCCAGATTTCATGGCCCTTGATATACCCCGCCTCGAAATCCAACGCGGCCCCGTCGGCGCGGATCAGGCCCGGCTTGCCATCAGGGCGTTGCAGAAACAGCATTTCCGAGCGGTTGGCGATTTGCACCACTCCGTCGTTATCGGTGAAAAACGCCGCCGGATTGCTGCCGCGCCAGTCATAGTCGATGCCATTCAAATCGGTCGACACCACCACCGCCCCCGTGACCAGACCGTCCTCATCGAACACCGGTGCTGCGTGAAAATAGGCGCGGTCGGTCAGAGGCAGACTTGGCCCGTGACCCCAGCCAAGCGCGCCCCGAAGGGCCCGACGCACAAACGGCAGGTCAATCAAAACCGCGCCCGGCGCGCTTTTGGGTGACGCAAGAACGCGGCCCGCCATATCAACGACGCGCACATCCAAAGCCGCCGATTTATCCGCCACATCTTGAAGGAAATCTCGCCCGGGTTCGGGGGCCTTGTTGCGCAACACATCAGTGACCTGTGGATGATCGGCCAAGAACACCGCCAAATCGCGATAGCGTTGCAATTGCCCAACCAAACGGTCACTGGCCAGGGACAGATCCGCCCGGCCCCGCGCGCTAAGCTGTTCAAGCCCCTGCAGATAGGCATAGCGCCAGACCCCGGCGGACAGGGCTGCAACGATCATTAAAAATATCAGCCATGTCGCGATACGGCGACCCAATCCGGTGTTCATTTTCGCAATTTGGCACAGACCCGCTTGCAAAGACCAGAGGGCGCGGTATTCCTGCGCCTCATGAAAACGCTTCACCAGTCCCCTCAAGACCCTGATTTCGTGCAAAATCCCTATGACACCTATGCGCGTGCCCGCGCGAATGGGCCGGTGCTGTTTTGGCAGGACTATGGGATGTTGGCCGCCTTTGATGCCGCAACGGTTCAGGCGTTGCTACGCGACAGACGGTTGGGTCGTGAAATTCCCGCCGATCAACGCCAGCCTGTCCCTGCGCATCTGGCTGATTTTCACGCTGTCGATCAACATTCGATGTTAGAACTGGAACCGCCCACCCACACCCGCCTGCGCGCTCTTGTGCTGCGGGCCTTTACTTCGCGCCGGATCGCCGCCCTTGCCCCTGAGATCGAGGGCGTTGCTACCGAGTTGCTGGCCGCCCTGCCCCAAGGGCCGTTCGATTTGATCCCCGCTTTTTGTACGCAACTGCCCGTGCGCATCATTGCACGGCTGCTGGGCGTGCCCGAGGACATGTGGCCCGACCTGCTGCGCTGGTCAAAGGCGATGGTCGCGATCTATCAAACGGGGCGTACCCGCGCGATCGAGGACGCTGCAAACCAGGCGGCTGCGGATTTCGCTGCATTTCTGCGCGGTTATGTCGATCAGCGCCGGTCGGACCCGCGGGATGACCTGATCACGCAACTGATTGCCGCCGAGGAAGATGGTGAACGCCTTAGCACGGACGCGCTGATCGGCACCTGTATTCTGCTGCTGAATGCGGGGCACGAGGCAACGGTACACGCGCTTGGCAACGGGGTGGCCTGCGCACTGACCCACAACACGCCATTGACCGCGTTTCAAACAGATACAGTTGCCGCCACGACCGAAGAGATCCTGCGCTATGATCCCCCCCTTCATGTCTTCGAACGCTTTGCCTATGAGGATATAGACCTGAACGGTATCACCTTGGAAAAGGGCAAGAAAATCGCACTCGTGCTGGGCGCTGCCGGGCGTGACCCTGCCGTGTACCCCGACCCTGACTGCTTTGACCCCGCACGCCCCGTGAAACCCCACGCGGCATTTGGCGGGGGTCTGCATTTTTGCGTCGGTGCCCCACTCGCACGGCTTGAAATGCAGATCGGGCTGCGCGCGCTATTTAGCCACGCGCCGCGGCTGCGCCTGATCGAACCACCTCGCTATGCTAACAGCTATCATTTCCACAAACTTGAACGTCTGATGGTGGAAATCTAAGCCCGGATTATAGCGGCAGCATGGTCGTCGATTTGATCTGCTCCATCGACAGCAGTGCCGTGACGTTATGTACGCGCACCTCAGAAATCAGCGCCTGATAGAACGCATCATAGGCTCGCGCGTTCTTGACCAGCACCTTTAGGATATAGTCGATATCGCCCGCCAAACGGTGCGCTTCTTGCACTTCGGGGCGATCTTGCAGGGCCTTGAGGAATTTCGCCTGCCAGTCGGCCTCGTGCTCTGACGTGCGGATCAGGACAAAGAAACACGCCTCGAACCCCAAGGCCTCGGCATCCAGCACAACGGTATGCTGACCGATCACGCCAGCCTCGCGCAATTTGCGAATCCGGTTCCAGACGGGCGTCTTGGAAGACCCTACTTCACGGGCAATGTCGTCCAAAGACTGGCTTGCATCCCGTTGAAGCTGCGCCAAGATTTTCCGGTCTACATCGTCTATACGAACGTCCATTCTGCGTATCCTTTGGTTTGTGGTCTTCTGTTCCAACTTGGCGGTGAGTTAGAACGTATGTTCTTATATGTCCAGACATCTAGCGCTCTATAGGAATAATTTCCTATATATACAGCAAGGAAAGCGCAAGGACAGCATCATGGATCACTTCCCAATCTTCCTATCGACCAAAGGGCAACGTATCGTATTGGCAGGCGGCGGCGAGGCTGCGATGGCCAAATTGCGCCTGCTCATGAAATCCGAAGCCGAGATATGCGTCTATGCCACAGATCCCGCGCCAGAACTGGTGCAATGGGCCGAGGAAGGCCGCATCACGCTGCACGCCCGCGCGCTCCGGCTTGGCGATGTTTCATGCGCGAAACTGTTCTATGCCGCTGACGAAGACGCCATCGAAGATGCCCGCACCGCTGCCATTGCACGGGCCGAGGGCGCATTGGTCAACATCGTCGATAACCTGCACGACAGTGCCTTTATCACGCCTGCCATTGTAGACCGCGACCCCGTCACCATCGCCATCGGCACCGAAGGGGCTGCGCCCGTCTTGGCCCGCGCTATTAAGGCCGATCTTGAGGAACGCCTGCCCGCGACCCTTGGAACGTTGGCGCGCATCGGCAAAGGGTTTCGCAAAATGGCAGACGCCCTGCCCTTTGGCCGCCCCCGCCGCGATTTCTGGCGCGACTATTATTTCAACGCAGGCCCCCGTGCGGTCGTCGATGGCGAAGTGGCCGTTGGCAACGCCCTTGATGACTTGCTGGCGGATCACCTGACCCGCGCTGCCCGTCCCGGTCACATCGCTTTTGTCGGGGGTGGCCCCGGTGATCCCGAATTGCTGACGCTGAAAGCCCGCCGCGCCTTGGACGAAGCCGACGTCGTGATCTATGACCGCCTGATCAGCCCCGAGGTCCTCGAACTGGCCCGCCGCGAGGCGTTGATGATCGATGTTGGTAAAGAAGGGTTCGGCCCCTCGACATCGCAACAAACAATTAACGATCTGCTGGTCGAACATGCCCAAAGCGGTGCCCAAGTCGTGCGCCTGAAATCCGGTGATGCGACAGTATTCGGGCGTCTGGACGAAGAAATCGACGCTGTCGACGCCCATAACATCGGCTGGCACATCGTGCCCGGTATTACCTCGGCTTCTGCTGCCGTCGCCGCCATCGGGCAAAGCCTGACGAAACGCAACCGCAATGCGTCCGTGCGGTTCCTGACTGGCCACGACATGAAGGGCTTTGCCGATCACGACTGGGCCGCCTTGGCGCGCACCGGCGAAGTCGCCGCGATTTATATGGGCAAGAAATCGGCCCGCTTTATCCAAGGCCGCCTGCTTATGCACGGGGCCGACCGTGCCACCCCCGTCACCGTGATCGAAAACGCCTCGCGGCCTGAACAGCGAATTCTGGAAACCACACTGGACCGTTTGCCTGCTGATCTGACCGACGCAGAAATGAACGGCCCCGCACTAACGTTCTACGGCCTTGCCCCGCGCGCGGCGGCGGTCGCTTCAACCCAGTTTTATCAAGAGGAGATAGCATAATGGCCAAGCCTTTTACCCCCAAAGTTGTCACCGCAAATTCCCTGCTTGAGGGCGACGTAATTTATCAAACGGCTACCGGTTGGACCCGCGATCTGTCACGGGCCGAAGTCTTGACGGATGAGGCTGATGCTGACCTGCGCATGATTGATGCCAGCCAGCAGTTTGATCTGGTCGTCGGCGTTTATCTGGCCGATATCGATCCTAAACCAGTCCCGCGACCCATTCATTTCCGCGAAAAGTTCCGCGCCAAAGGCCCCTCAAACTATGCCCACGGCAAACAGGAGAACCTGTAATGTATAGCTATACCGAATTCGACGACGCCTTTCTAGCGGAACGCAACGCGCAATTTCGTGCGCAGGTCGAACGCCGCATTGATGGCTCCCTGACCGAGGATGAATTCAAACCCCTGCGCCTGATGAACGGCCTATATCTGCAACTGCACGCCTATATGCTGCGCGTCGCGATCCCTTACGGCACGCTGAACGGCGCACAAATGCACAAGTTGGCCGATATGGCGGACAAGTGGGACAAGGGCTATGGCCATTTCACCACGCGCCAGAACATCCAGTACAACTGGCCGCAATTGCGCGATGTGCCTGACATGCTGGATGCGCTGGCCGAGGTAAACATGCACGCGATCCAGACCTCGGGCAACACGATCCGCAACGTGACCGCCGACCATTTCGCAGGTGCCGCCGCAGACGAGGTCGCAGATCCACGCCCCGTGGCCGAGCTGATCCGTCAGTGGTCCACCGACCACCCCGAACTCCAGTTTCTGCCGCGTAAGTTCAAGGTCGCCGTGTCCGGTGCCGCACAGGATCGTGCTGTAATCAAAGCCCATGATATTGGCCTGCAAATCGTTGAACAAAACGGCGTGCTTGGCTTTCAGGTCATCATTGGCGGCGGCTTGGGCCGCACGCCAATGATCGGTAAGGTCCTGTATGATTTCGTGGCCAGCGAGGACCTGTTGCCCACCCTCGAGGCTATCGTGTCGGTCTATAACCTGCTGGGTCGTCGCGATAATAAATACAAAGCCCGCATCAAGATCACCGTCCATGAGAACGGCATCGAAGACATTCGCGCCCGCGTCGACGAACGCTATGCGCTTATCCGCCCCCAGTTCTCTGGCGTGGACCAGCAAATGCTTGCCCGGATCGAGGCGGATTTCGCGAAGCCGGCGTTCAAAACCGCCCCGCTTGACGCCTACACGCAAGCCTACGACAGCGATCCCATTTTTCGCAGCTGGGCCGACACGAACCTGTCGGATCACCACGCGCCGGGCTATGCCATCGTGTCGATTAGCCTTAAGGCACATGGTGCGACCCCCGGCGATGCATCCTCCGTTCAGATGCGCGTGATGGCGGACCTCGCAGCAACTTATGGCCACGATGAACTACGTATCAGCCACGAACAGAACGTGATCCTGCCCCACGTGCACCGCAGCGACCTGCCTGCCCTCCACGCGACGCTGAAAGAGGTTAAACTCGCCACAGCAAATATCGGCCTGATCAGCGACATCATCGCCTGCCCCGGCATGGATTACTGCGCGCTTGCTACGGCCCGCTCGATCCCTATCGCCCAAGAAATCGCGACCCGTTTTGACGAACTCAAACTTGAGCACGAGGTCGGACCGCTCAAGATCAAGATTTCGGGCTGCATCAACGCATGTGGTCATCACCACGTGGGTCACATCGGTATCCTCGGCCTCGACCGCGCAGGGGTGGAGAATTACCAGATTACTCTGGGCGGCGATGGCACCCAAGACGCGACCCTTGGTGAACGCGCCGGTCCCGGATTCTCTGCCGATGAGATCATCCCCGCCGTTGAACGTCTGGTCCGCGGCTACCTAGATCTTCGCAGCGAACCCGCCGAAACCTTCCTGCAAACCTACCGTCGTCTTGGGTTGGCCCCCTTCAAGGCCGCCCTTTATCCGGAAGCCCGTGCCAATGCCGCGTGACACCTTCGTTCCAGATGGACGAAAGATCCTCCCTGAAGGGCCGGATCGCGTCGCGCAGCTGACCGCTCAAGTTGAGGCGTTAAATGACAGCATGCGCCATCACAGCGCAACAGACGTGCTGCGTGCGGCCATTGAAAACGTGCCGAATCTGGCGCTCGTCTCCAGCTTTGGTGCGGAATCTGTGGCGTTGCTGCATGTCGCGGCGATGGTGAAACGGAACCTACCGGTCGTCTTCATCGACACCGAAATGTTGTTCGTGGAAACGCTTGTCTACCAACAAGAGCTGGCAGAGCGGTTGGGTCTGCGCAACATCCAGACCATACGGGCCGCAGACATCGCGGAAAAAGACCCCGACGGCACGTTGCACTTGCGCGATACGGATGCGTGCTGTGCGTTTCGCAAGACGGTGCCGTTGCAAACAGCCCTCAGGGGATTTGACGGCTGGATCACCGGCCGGAAACGTTTCCAGTCCGGCACCCGCGCGTCTCTCCCGTTTTTCGAGGTTGAAACCCCACCAAACGCGCCGGCCCGGATCAAGGTGAACCCGCTAGCCCATTGGCAGGCATCGGACGTTTCAGACTACATTGATGAAAACCGACTCCCTCGGCATCCGCTGGTGTCCAAAGGGTATCCCAGCATCGGGTGCGCCCCCTGCACGTCAGCAGTCAAACCAGGTGAAGACCCTCGCGCAGGGCGTTGGCGGAACACAGAAAAAGAAGAATGCGGTATCCATTTTGTCGATGGCAAAATGGTACGGATAGGAGCAGAGACATGACACAATTGGTAACCGATCAAGGCTTTGTCACAGATGACTGGACCAGCGGGTACACGGTCTTGGGATGCGCCAATGATGCGTCGTCTTTGCATGTGCAATCGGATGTTGTGCCTGATGAAATCCAGCTTAGCTCGATCTTGCAGATGGTCCGGATTGATTTCCCAAGTTCGGCCGACGGGCGCGGTTTTACCATCGCCAAAAACCTGCGGATGCGCGGCTATACTGGACGGCTGCGCGCCCACGGGCACGTTCTGGCAGACCAATATGCCATGGCCCGGCGCGCCGGGTTTGACGAAGTCGAAATTCCCGATGATCTGGCTGCGCGACAGCCGCAGGATCAATGGCTGGCCCGTGCCAATTGGCGCGATCATGACTATCAGTCGCGGTTGCGCGGCTAAGACCGGCCTTTTCCCTTCCCCCTACTTGCCCCTATACAAAGGACGGCGGGCCGCTTGCCTGTCGATGAAATTATGACCGAGCAGACAATCGTGAACCAAATTGACGCCAAACCCGTACCGACTTTGCCAGATGCCCAAACGGTCACTTCCGTGAAACACTGGACGGACTACTTGTTTTCGTTCCGGGTATCGCGTCCTGCGTCGCTGCGGTTCCGGTCGGGTGAATTTGTTATGATCGGGCTGCTGGGCGATCCGGACCCAAAGACAGGCAAGCAAAAGCCGCTGTTGCGCGCCTATTCGATCGCGTCACCATCATGGGACGAAGAGTTGGAGTTCTATTCGATTAAGGTCCAAGACGGGCCTTTGACCTCCAGATTGCAGCACATCCAGCCCGGCGATCAAATCATCTTGCGCCCCAAGCCCGTTGGCACGCTGGTGCATGACGCGCTATTGCCGGGCAAACGGTTGTGGCTGTTCGCCACTGGCACCGGTTTTGCGCCCTTTGCATCGCTGCTACGCGAACCTGAAACCTATGAGAACTTTGAACAGGTTATCGTCACCCACACCACCCGCGAAGTGGCCGAGCTGGAGTATAGCCGCAGCCTGATCGAAGATATCCAGAACGACGAGATGATGCACGAGCTGATCGGCAAGGAAAATCTGGCCAAGATCGTTTACTACCCAACCACCACCCGTGAACAAAGCCCGAAGATGGGCCGCATCACCAAGCTGCTGCAAGACGGCACAGTGTTTGCGGACCTTGGTATCGATGGCATCAACGTTGAAACCGACCGGGGCATGGTCTGCGGCAGCCTTGATTTCAACAAAGACATCAAGGAAATTCTTGAAGGGTTCGGGCTCGAAGAAGGCGCGAACTCGGATCCCAAGCATTACGTGGTAGAAAAGGCTTTCGTCGGCTAAAGCCCCCACCCTTGTAGAAATGAAAAAACCGCGCCCTCTTGCGAAGGCGCGGTTTTCTTATTTTCAGGTAATCGCGTCAGATCACATGTTCAGTGCATCGCGGATACGACCAAGGATCGCTTCCAATGCTTCTGGGTTGTCGCTTGCAGCAGTCAAACCACGCTTGAACATTGTCTTGTGCAACTCTGCCAAGGACGATTTATCGACAAGCGCCTGAACCTTTTCAAGGTCAAACCCAGCGACTGTCGTCAGCTCTTGCGGGCTTACGGCTGCCATTTCGGTCGACGCGGATGCTTCGGCGTTCACTGCTGGTGTTTCCACAGCAGCCTCTGCTTCTGCGGCGGCAGCCTCGGCAGTGGTCTCAACAGCTTCGGCGGCTTCGGCTGTGGCATCTGCTGCTTCAGCCGCGGTGTTTTCGGCCGCTGATGTGGCTTCGGATGCTGCCTCGGACGTCGCTGCCGCTGCATCGGCCGCGGCTTCAGCTGTTGCTGCTGCCGCTGCTTCTGCTGCGTTTTCTGTCGCAGTCATCGCTTCGGATGTGGCGGCAACAGCTGCGTCTGCTGCGTTCTCTGTCGCAGTCGCGGCCTCGGATGCAGTTTCGGACATGGCCGCTGCTGCGTCTGATGCAGCTTCGGATGCCGCGTCAGTTGCGTCGGATCCGGCTTCAGAAACAGCTGTTGCTGCGTCAGACGTGGCATCGGCTGCGGCCTCTGTTGCAGCTGCTGCCGTTTCGGCGATGGTTGTCGCGGCATCGGTTGCTGCGTCTGCAACAGCGTCTGTTGCTGCTTTTGCGGCTTCTGCAGTGGCGTCTACCGCTTCAGCTACGGCACCTTCGGTCGCTTCAACAGCATCGCCCGCGGCGGCTGTTGCACTTTCCAACGCTTCTGGCGCGTTTACGGCATCGGCTGCCTCGGTTGCGATTTCTTGAACCGAACGACCGGAATACAGCATGTATCCCCCGATTGCGATCAACGCCGCAACAATGATCCAGACCAGATTTTTCATGATGTAGGTGTCCCTTTAAACTAACCAGTTTCTGTCTTGCACACGTCAAGAGTATGCTTATCGCGTCAAATGAGGGTTAGAATGCGCAGTTGCAAGCGTAATTGGCTATTTTTGCTCAACTATAGCGCATTTTGCGGCTTGAAGAAGGACGGTGGCGGGTTTACCTTCAGACTTCGAGAATTAGGAACAATCAAAGGACGTTCATCATCGCTCGCAGACCCCATAACGCGCCGCCACAACGTGACACAGGCCCGCGCATTAACGAAAATATCCGCTCTAACGAAATTCGCCTGATTGGCGCCGACGGCGAAAACGTCGGGGTCGTCACACCTGTTCGCGCCATGGAAATGGCCGAGGAAGCCGGACTGGACTTGGTCGAGATATCTCCCAATGCCAATCCGCCCGTGTGTAAGATCATGGACTTTGGCAAATTCAAGTACGAGACCCAAAAGCGCGAAGCGGAAGCCCGCAAGAAGCAAAAGATCATCGAGATCAAAGAGGTCAAGTTCAGACCGAACACCGATACCAATGACTATGAAGTCAAAATGCGCAACGTGTTCAAGTTTTTGGACAATGGGGACAAAGTGAAAATCACGCTGCGGTTCCGCGGTCGCGAAATGGCGCACCAGAACCTGGGTCGTGAATTGCTTGAACGTGTTGCCGAAGACACCAAAGAAGTCGGCCGCGTCGAGAACTTTCCAAAGATGGAAGGCCGCCAGATGGTTATGTTGATCGGCCCGTTGCCAACCAAGTAAACTTACTTGTCGATTGTCGAACAAAAATGCCCCCGCGATTTCTCGCGGGGGCATTTTTCGTTTCAAGGGATAGGGCTTACTGCTGAAGAAGGCTTGTGATGTTGCGAACCACGGCCCGACGGTTTGCAGGCTCAGCATCCAATGTGCGTACTTTCAGCGCGCTTTCACCATAGCCTTGGGTAATCAGGTTGGCTGGCGGTACATTGAAATACTCGGTCAACGCCAAGGCAACTGTTTCCGCGCGACGGTCTGACAGGGCAAGGTTATAGCTTGCATTGCCGACCGCATCCGTATGCCCTTCGACCAAGATCACAGTCCGAGGGTCATTGCGAATGGCGTTGCTGATCGCCGTACCAATCTTGGCCAAAGACTTTGCCTGTTCTGGCAAAATCGCTGCGGAGCCGGTTGCAAAGCGCACGGCGTCCAGTTCAACTTGCGGTGCAAGCGCGCGTACTTGTAGGATGTCACGCACCTGACGCAACGAGAACCGCTGCGCTTGCTCGCCGCGCATCTGGGTTTCCAGTGCCACCCGGAGTGCTTCTTCGTCCTGCTCGCTGGCAAGGCTATTTCTCTGCTCAACCTGTGGCAATTCGTTCACCACGATACGACGCTCGGTGCGGGTATCATCGAACAGCACATATTCATTGCCCTGCGCATCAATATTGATGCGGCGCAACACGGTGCCGTCACGGCCCAGAATGGTCACAACTTGGCTGCCATCCGGTTTGGTCACAGTTGTACGGGCAGAACCGTCGTTAAACGTTTCGCGGCGCACTTCATCACCGGCCTGACGGACCAACGCGTCGTCATCTTTCAGGACGCGCAGATCGCCATTGGGGTCTTCGACAACCAGACGGTCACCAGAATTGCTGACGACTTTGGACCCGTTATTAAGAACTGCGCCTACGGCGACTGCACCAAGGCCCAGCAGCAATGCTTTTTCAAATTTGCTCAGACCTTTGTCTTCTTGGGGGGCTGCTTTAGCTGATGCCTGCCCCGTCACTTGGGTATCAAATTCCTCGTCGGAACTGCGGGTCTGCTCGGCGGTGACCTCCTCGGTCTCTACCTGTGCTTCGGCCTCACCACTGTCTGCTGCTGCAGCGGATCCGGCTGCGGCTGCTGCTTCAGCGGCGCGTTGTTCTTGGCGCGCCTCTTCTGCAGCCTGCTGGGCGGCCAATTCGGCTGCGATTTGTTCCTCGGTTTGAGGTTCGGCGGTAGCTTCTGCCTGCGCTGCAGGTGCAGCTTCGGCCTGCGGTGCTGGCGCTTCAGTCGCTTCGGCTTGTGCAGCCGGTGCTGGCTCGGCAGTCGCTTCTGCCTGCGCCGGTTCTACGGGTTGCTCAGGTTCCGCAGCAGGCTCGGCTTGCGTAGTGGCTTTTGGCTCAGCTGTGGTTGCCGCTTCTTGTGCAGCGGCCTGGTCGGCAGCGGCTTGATCGGCTTCTGCTTTCGCTTCTGCGTCGGCAGCGATCTGCGCAGCAATTGCTTCTTCTTGTGCTGCGGCTTCCTGTTCTGCAGCTTCTTGCGCTGCGGCAGCATCAGCAGCAGCCTGTTCATCGGCAGCAGCTTGCGCATCAGCAGCGACCTGTGCTTCTTCAGCAGCCTTCGCATCAGCAGCGGCCTGTGCCTCTTCAGCAGCCTTCACATCAGCATCTGCGTCTGCTTCTGCCGAGGTTTCCGCATCTGCTGCTGGTGTTTCGATAGCGCCAGTAGCGCCAAGAACACCGGAATCAGTGGCCTCCATTTGCTCAGTCAACTGCTCCGCATCCATCACTTCTGTGCCATCTGGCAGAACGCAGGGGAATACCGCCTCGCTGCCTTCGGCCGCACATGCAGCCGTTACAGATTGCGCGAAACCGCCCGTGGGCAACGCCAGTGCCACGCACATCGTCAGAGAGGTCGTCGATTTAAGAAGTCTAAACATTTCATATCCTTACGGAATTACATAATTAACCAACGCCGTTCGGGCAGCGCTTGATTTATAACGCACTCAAGGACAGAAAGTTCCAGTGCCAACGCGTAAGATACCAGAAAGCCGCCTTTGATCGCTCAAAGACGGCTTTGCCAAGAAAACTCTTCCGATAATTTAGGTCAGCGCAGCAACGGCCCGCTTGGTCATCACGCCCACTAGATGCGCGCGGTAATCGCCCGATCCATGCAGATCGCTGATCATACCACTGCCATCGACCTTAAGCCCTTCAATCGCATTCGCAGCAAAGTTGGATGACAACGCAGCTTCGGCGTCAGTCCAGCGGAACACCCCGTTTTCCGAAGCGCCTGTGACAGCCACACGTACGCCATCGCCAAATTTGGCAACATACACTGCCACCAATGGAAACCGCGATGCAGGCTGGATGAACTTCTCGTAATGCGCTTTCTCGGGAATGGGGAATTTCACTTCCGTGATGATCTCGCCCTCATCTAGGGCCGTGGCAAACATCCCCTGAAAGAAATCATCCGCCGCGATTTCACGCGCGTTGGTAACGACTGTCGCCCCGCTGGCTAGAACCGCTGCCGGATAACAGGCTGACGGGTCATTGTTGGCTACTGAACCACCAATTGTGCCACGGTTGCGCACAGCAGGATCGCCAATGCGCGCGGCAAGCCCGGCAAGGGCCGGATACTGCGCTGCGGCTTCCTTGGCGACTGTCGCATGCACGGTGCCACCACCAATACAAATGCGTCCTGCGTCATCGGTGCAGATGCCCTGCATCTCTGTGATCCCGTTGAGAGAGACCAAGACCGACGGCATTGCCAAACGCGCCTTAAGTGTTGGAATCAAGGTCTGCCCGCCACTCATCGGCTGCGCTTCTTCACGCCCCAAGGCCTTGACCGCATCTGCGATGCTGGTCGGCTTCTCTACGTCAAAATTATACATCTTCCGTCCTTCCAATCAGAGAGCGCGCCATAGCCCTTACTCCCCTCTTCATTTTGCCAAGTAAACTCCGGGGGTGCGGGGGCTGGCCCCCGCTCCCGTCGTCTCAAATCAACTGTTCATCGCGGCCCAGACACGCGATGGCGTCACGGGCATGTCGATATGGCCCACATCTTTGCCACCTGACCGCATCGCATCTAGCACCGCATTGACCACCGCAGGCGGCGATCCAATCGCACCCGCCTCGCCGCAGCCTTTCACACCCAAGGGGTTATGCGTGCAAGGAGTCTGGCAAGAATGATCCACCGTATAGAACGGCAGGTCACTGGCGCGCGGCATTGCGTAGTCCATATAGGACGCGCTAAGCAGCTGGCCATCGCTGTCATAGGTACAGTTTTCCATCAGCGCTTGACCGATGCCTTGGGCCAGCCCGCCATGAACCTGACCCGTCACAATCATCGGGTTAACGATGTTGCCAAAGTCATCCGCCGCCGAGAAACGCTCGATGGTGACCTGACCTGTTTCAGGGTCCAATTCTACCTCGCAGGCATAGGCACCTGACGGATAGGTGAAGTTCGACGGATCATAGAACGCCGTCTCTTCGAGGCCCGGTTCGATGTCTTCCAGCGGATAGTTATGCGGCACATAGGCGGCAAGGGTCACATCGCCCCAAGCTACAGATTTATCCGTACCCGCGACGCTGAACGCTCCGTCCTTCAGTTCGATATCGCCCTCGGACGCCTCTAGCAGGTGTGAAGCGATCTTTTTCGCCTTGGCGATGATCTTTTCAGTTGCCCGCACCATGGCGGAACCACCCACCGCAAGGGACCGGGACCCGTAAGTCCCCATACCCATTGGCGTATTTGCCGTATCGCCATGCACGATCTCGATCATATCCTCGGGGATGCCGATCATTTCGGCGATGACTTGCGGGAACGCAGTCTCGTGGCCTTGGCCGTGGCTGTGGCTGCCGGTCATGACGACCAGACCGCCGGTTGCATTCACACGAACAGTGGCAGATTCGTACAGGCCCGCACGCGCGCCCAACTGCCCGACAAGGTTCGACGGCGCGATGCCGCAGGCCTCGATATAGCAATTCACGCCAAAGCCGCGCAGCTTGCCCTTGGCTTCGGACTCCTTGCGGCGTTTTTCGAAATTCGCCATGTCTGAAATCTCTTCCAGCTTGTCCATGGTCGCCACGTAATCACCGGTGTCATATTCCACCGCCACAGGGGTGGCATAAGGGAATTCGGTGATAAAGTTCTGACGGCGCAGGGCAATCGGATCCACCCCAAGTTCATGGGCACATTTATCGACAAGCCGTTCCAGCTGATAGGTCGCCTCGGGGCGGCCAGCGCCGCGATAAGCGTCAACAGGTACGGTATTGGTAAACACTGCCTTTACGTTCACATAGATCAGCGGCGTCTTGTAGTTGCCCGCCATCAATGTGCCGTGCAGCCATGTTGGCACCGACGGTGCAAAGGTCGACAGATACGCGCCCATGTTGGCATATGTATCGGTGCGCAAAGCGGTAAAATTGTTGTCCTTGTCCAGCGCCATCTCGATCTTGGTGACGTGATCGCGGCCGTGGGCGTCCGACATGAACGCCTCGGACCGGGTCGACGTCCATTTGACCGGACGGTTACAGGCTTTGGCCGCGAACGTGCAGAACGCCTCTTCCTGGTAGTGGAAGATTTTTGTGCCAAATCCGCCGCCGACATCAGGTGCCACAACGCGCAGCTTGTGCTCTGGAATGCCCAGAACGAATGCGCCCATTAACAGACGAATAACATGCGGGTTTTGCGAGGTGGTATAAAGCGTGTGATCGCCGGTGCCACGGGCATAATCGCCCACTGCAACACGAGGTTCCATCGGGTTGGCAACCAAGCGGTTGTTTACGAGTTCAAGCGTGGTGACATGGTGGGCGTCTTTAAACGCCTGATCAACAGCACCTTTGTTTTCTTCGACAAAGCCCCAGTCGTAACACAGGTTCGACGTCAGATCGTCATGGACCTTGGGTGCGCCTTCCTTGACGGCTTCTTTCATGTCGATGACGGCAGGCAGCTCCGAAATGTCGAGCACGATGGCTTCGGCGGCATCGCGGGCTTCAGATAGGGACTCAGCTACAACAGCAGCAATTGGTTCTCCAACATGGCGCACCTTGCCGTGGGCCAGCACAGGGTGGCGCGGCTCTTGCATGACTTCGCCATGCTTGTCGGTGATCTGCCATCCGCAAGGGATCGAACCAACGGCTTCGAAATCCGCACCGGTGAAAATCTTGACCACACCTGGCATGCTCTCGGCCGCCGATGTGTCCACCGAATTCAACGTCCCATGAGCGATATCCGAGCGCAGAAAGAACACATAAGCCTGTCCGTTCAGGTTGATATCATCAGTATAGTTACCTTCGCCGGTCAAAAACCGGATGTCTTCGCGCCGCTTGCTGCTGGCACCAATTCCGCCATCCTTTGGCATAGTTAATCCTCCCTATGGGGTGCCGCTTGTGTCGGGCACCATCGCGTTTGCAGGTTTATTCTGTTGGAACGGCGCCACCCTGAACCGTAGGGATACGCCTGCTTGTTGCGGGTGATTGCATCTGCGCGTGCCTCCTCGCACGTGCTGACGCGCCGTTTTTTTTATTCAGCCGCCAATGTGCTGACGTCTTGGCCGGATGCGGCCATGATTGCCTTGACGATGTTGTGGTAGCCGGTGCAGCGGCAGATGTTGCCATCCAGATAGTGGCGCACTTCGGCCTCTGTCGGCTTTGGGTTATCCTTCAGCAGCGCAGATGCAGACATCACCATACCCGGCGTGCAGAATCCACATTGCAAACCGTGATGATCCTGAAACGCCTGTTGGATTGTGTTCAACGACCCGTCAGCGTCGGCCATGGATTCGATTGTCTTGACGTCAGCGCCTTCGGCTTCGACCGCCAGCATAGTGCAGGCTTTGACCGCTTCGCCGTTCACATGCACAACGCAAGCACCACACTGGCTAGTGTCACATCCGATGTGTGTCCCTGTCAGTTTCAGGTTGTCGCGCAAAAACGACGCCAATAGCGTGCGGCCTTCCACGTCGCCAGACGCGGCTTTGCCGTTCACGGTCATTTTGACCTGTGTCATAGATATCCTCCCTAAGGTATTCTTGATCTCGTTGACCTGAGTTAAGCACGCCCCCACTCGGTTGAGAACCGAAATTTTCTCGACAGACTGAAATCATGCAGAATTGTGCACTCGGTAAGCTATGATCAGCCCCGGCGCGGTTGCGGCCGCGTCACAATTTCCTTGAGCAATCCGCCAACACCCATGCCCGCGATGTCCTGATCCGTGACCGCAATGCCGCAAGCAATCCGCGACAATACCCAATCCGCCCCGTTTAACGCGGGCGATCGGGCGCAGCCGGGCAAGCCTATTACCTGCCGGTCTCCAAGATTGCCCAGAAACAGCAGATTGCCCGGATCAACCGGCATCCCGAACCGTGCAACCGTCCCCCCTGCTGCGCGCAGCGCTGACGGGGCCACATCATCAATGTCAGAGGTCGCCGATCCGGTCAGGATCAAAACCAACGCTGTGTCCGCGGCCGTGATCGCATCGCGCAAGGAATCTGTATGGTGGGGCACCATCACCACATCCTTTAACACGACATTCAGCGCGGAAAGCCGGTTCGCGATGGCATCGCGGCCCTTGTCCCCTGCCCCGCGTTCAATTTCGGTAATGATCAGTGTCGCATCTTGCAGCTGGGGCGGCGCAAGACGGATGGCCCCGCGTGCTGCTGCGCAGGCGCGGGTTAGATCGGCCTGATCCACCGCGTATGAGATAATCTTGATCGTGGCGACCATGCCGCCTTGCGCCATTTGCTGAAACGGCGGCACGGTGGCAAGGGTGATCATCGGGTGCACGGCGTTGGCGGCTTCCAGTGCGGCGACATCCAGCACGGCCACCCCCGGCCCTTTTGCCAAAAGATTCACGCGGCCCGTAAAGGCGTTTGTCATATCAAGATGCGTGTCTAGGTCCGCATCACCGGCCAGCAGCGCTTGAGCCAACTGCGTGGCAGCGGTGTTTTCATCCACATCCGCGGGGGCCAGTCGCGCGACGGTGATCTGATCATGTCCCGCTCCCAAAAGCTCGGCGATATGGCTATCCTCAAGCTGCAAGCCTTTGCGCAGCCGCCCTTTGGGTAAGGCGACGGAGTGCGCCAGATACGCCCCGATTGCTTCGCCGGTAGATACAGTGCCGAACTTCACGGTTTTCTCAGGCTTTGCACCATTTGCGCAAGGATCGATACGGCTATTTCGGGGGGGCCTGCGGCACCTATATCAAGGCCCACAGGCCCAGCGATCCGGGCGATGTCCTCTGCGGTAAATCCGGCAGCAGAAAGTCGCTCCACCCGCGACGCATGGGTACGTTTGGACCCTAGCGCGCCGATATAGAACGCATCTGATCGCAACGCGATGTGCAACGCAGGATCGTCCAATTTCGGGTCATGGGTCAGCAAGACGACAGCGCTGCGGGTATCGACGCCAACCTGTTCAAGCGCCGCATCTGGCCAGTCGTTGATAACGCGCGCTTCAGGGAAACGGGCTTGCGACCCGAAAGCTTCGCGCGGGTCGATGACGACAACGTCAAACCCCGCGACCTGCGCCATCGGTGCCAAGGCCTGCGCGATATGCACCGCCCCTATTATGAACAGCCGCAACGGCGGGTTATGTATGGCAATAAAGGTATCACCGTCATCCGCGACGCCTGACCGGTCCATCCTGAAACGGGTTTCATAGCCATCGCGCACCAGACGCGCGCTGCCGCCCGACAACGACACCTCATAACCGACCGGCTGACGCGCCGCACGCGCCTTGACCAGCTCGGCCAGAACATCAAAGGGCATGCCCTGGTTGCCAATCGGTTCAACCAGCACGCGGATCTTGCCGCCGCACGCCAATCCCACCGCAAAGGCATCGCCATCACTGATGCCATATTCCAACAGCCGCGAAGTGCCCTCTTCGAGCGCCTCAAGCGCCTCGATCACCACAGCCCCTTCGACACAACCACCCGACACCGACCCCTGCATTTCGCCATCGCCGGAAATTGCCAACTGTGCACCCACTCGGCGCGGGGCAGACCCCCAGGTTTCAACAACTGTGGCCAAGGCAGCGCCGCGACCCGCCTGAGCCCATGCATAGGCGCGTTCTGGTGCGTCTTCAAAGATGTCCATTGGGGGTGTCTCCGTATCTGCGTGTCGGGCCAGTATCCTATATGTACTGCTTCCTTGGTCATCGCTCAATCAGATAACTTGCACGCCGCCCCCCGCACTACTACATCTTGGCTAACATAACCGAACGGAGCCGCACCTATGCCGATGCAAGCCAGCGAAATCGAAGACCTTCTGCGCGAGACCTTTCCAAATGCCAAAATCGAAGTCGAAGGCAACGACGGTGTGCATATGGCCGCGATGGTCATCGACGAAAGTTTTCGCGGAAAAAACCGCGTGCAGCAGCAACGCGCCGTTTACGCCGCGCTTAAGGGCAGGATGGACGGCCCAAGTGGGGAATTGCACGCGCTGGCCCTGACGACCAAGGCACCGGATTGATCTTATGGACCTGTCTCTTGTGGTAATCCTGAGTGTTCTGGTGCTGATCGTAGCGGTGCTGCGCGGCCTTCAGTCGCTGCGTCACACCCGCGGCACCGAACGCGGATCCAAACCCGGCAAGGGCTACCACGAGATCGAAACAACCTATCACTCGGGCGGTGGCGGGGGCGGACATCAGACTACCTATCGCATTCCCCGCGACCCCCAAGAATACGCCAAACGCTTTATACCAAAGGACAAATCGAAATGACCGATGCAGCTACACAAATTAAAGAAACCATCACATCCAATGACGTTGTGCTGTTCATGAAGGGCACCAAAGCGATGCCGCAATGCGGGTTCTCGTCCCGCGTGGCTGGTGTGTTGAACTATATGGAAGTCGAATTTGCCGACGTGAACGTCTTGGCCGACGAAGCATTACGCCAAGGCATCAAGGACTTTTCCGACTGGCCTACGGTGCCACAGCTTTACGTTAAGGGCGAGTTCGTCGGCGGTTGCGATATTATCACCGAAATGACCCTGTCTGGAGAATTGGACGCCCTGTTCACCGAAAACGGTGTCAAGTTCGACCAAGACGCAGCTGACAAAATCCGCGAAGCCAACGGCTGACGCATTGCGGGGCTGGCGCGCCTAAAAGCTGGCCCCGTTTCCGATCGTTCGACTGGTTCAAACTGGCCTTCCGGCGTTGTGGTCTTCAAAAATTTTAACCCGAGGCCTAGCGCTTGACGAATGGTTGAAATTATTTTCAGACCACCCCCATTCCCCCCTTGTACGCATATCCCACCGACCCCCATTTGCGATGCAGGCGGATCATTCGCCTTGGGGCATTCACCTTGGATTACATCTATGTTGCGGCCGGGCTTTTGTGCCTGTTTTTGGGTGGCGAAGCACTGGTGCGAGGTAGCGTCGGGATCGCGCAGCGATTGGCGATGTCGCCGCTTTTGATCGGGTTGACGGTCGTGGGGTTTGGCACCTCGACACCTGAGTTATTGGTTTCGGTCCATGCCGCATGGCGCGGCGTGCCTGACATTGCGATTGGCAATATCGTCGGGTCCAACATCGCCAATATTGCACTGATCATGGGTATCACGGCCCTCGTCTGGCCGATCCGGGTCTCCGGTGCCACCCTGCGCCGTGACACCGGCGTGATGGTCTTGGCGGCCTTTGCCCTCGTACCGGTTTTCTTGGCTGCCGAGATCGGAAGGTTGGCTGGTGCGCTGCTGATGTCCGGGTTGATCGGCTATCTTTTCTGGGCCTATCTGATGCCAGGCGATCCGTCTGAGAACGCGGCCGACGAGAACGAAAAGCCCAAGGCGATGGTGTGTGTCCTTTGGATTATGGCCGGTTTGATCGCGTTGATTTTCGGGGCGCGGTTTCTGGTCGACGGGGCCGTATCGATAGCTCGTGATGCAGGCCTGTCTGAAGCATTTATCGGCCTTACAATCGTCGCGGTTGGCACGTCCCTGCCCGAATTGGCAACGTCAGTTGTGGCCGCGTTCCGTCGCCAATCAGAGATCGCAATTGGCAACGTGATCGGATCGAACATCTTTAACGTGTTGGGAATTCTAGGTGTCACTGCCATCATTAAACCGATCCCCGTCGCAGACCGTTTTATTACATTCGACTTGCCCGTCATGATTGCCGCCTCACTTGTCCTGAGCGCACTGTTGTTAAAGCGCGCCGTGATCGGCCGTGGGATAGGGTTAGTGCTTTTGACGAGCTATGCTGGCTATGTCGTGATGGCGCACGGATAATGGCGCTGAGGATGCAGCAAGGCACCTGAAAATCCATCAGGTGCCTTGCTGAAAAAATGACCGCGACCCGCTCTATTTTGGGCCGCATCCATGGCTAACTTGCCGCCTTGTCCTCAATCTCTTGGGCCAACGCCTCTGCGCGGGCGGCCATTTCAGCCAAACCGTCATTGACTGACTGCGGGATCACAGGGACTTCGATGCGTTCGGGTTCAACGACCACGTTGCGCAACCCTGCAATTTCGGCTTCGCGTTCAGCCAATTCGGCGCGAACTTCGCTGATCAGGTCTTCGACGCTGGCGGTTTTATCGGCCAGCAATAGGCCTGCCATCAAAAGCATCCGCGCTTCTGGCATGCGCCCGACCTGATCGGATAACACCTGCGCCTCGTCGTCCAGCATTTTGGCGGCGGCATGCAGATAGCTTTCTTCGCCTTCTTGGCAGGCAACTTCGAACTGGCGACCGCCGATGGAAATAGTGACTTCGGGCATCAGGCGTTCTCCTGCGCGGATTCAACGAGTGGGGTAAGGGCAGACAAGATCGCGTCTGCCTCGGCGATTTCAGCGGTTCGGGCGGCGCGCAGGGCGTCTAGCTCGGCCTGCATGGCGGCGTTGATGAGGTCCGGATCGCCGACGCCCTCTTCGTTTGCCTTGCGTAATGCGGCGCAGGCCTCGGAGAGTTTAGCATTGGCGCGACGTACTTGCTGCAACTCAACGTCCAGCTTGGTCATGCGGGTGTCGCTGTCGCTCTCTTGCGTTAGCTTGGCCTCGGCCGTAGTTAGCTTGGCCGTGGCGGCGTCAAGTTTGGCCTGCACTTCAGCAGTTTCGGTCTCAAGCCGTTCTTTGAGAGTCTTAACACGTTCCGTTAGCTGCGCATTGGCAAGACGCTCGTCTTCCAGCGCTTGTGACAGATCGGGGCCGCTTTCCTTTGCGACCCCAAGTTTTTCCAACCCACGGGATGCCCGCTCCATCGCAGCCAGAATACGGCCCTGCATTTCTTCTATGTCGCTCATGCCCAATATCCCTCGCAAATCGTTCTACGCAGTTTGCCAACCATCGAATCGGTGGTCAACGCTGTTGCGGCCAATCCTACCCAAACGCAGAGTGAAATACTGCCCCTTTAAGAACAACACCTTGGGGCGGGCTGTTCACGCGGGAAAATCAGCCGACGGCGGTTGCCCTTGATCTTTGCGGGGTGGCTGGTATTGATCCGCCAAACGCAAACCTCCCCCTTATAAGGAAGCAGCCACCGTGGACTTGAACGCACTTGCGAAAGCAAATCCTGAGCATTGGTCCAAAGCGACCGCCATTCGCGCCCTAACGCTGGACGCAGTCGCCGCCGCCAACTCCGGCCATTCCGGTATGCCAATGGGCATGGCGGACGTCGCGACCGTCTTGTTTGAAAAGCACCTCAAGTTTGATGCGTCCAACCCGCTTTGGCCGGATCGTGACCGTTTTATCCTGTCCGCAGGCCATGGGTCGATGCTGATCTATTCGCTGCTGCATCTTGTGGGCGACGTGCAATTCCCCATCGAAGAGATCAAGAATTTCCGCCAAATGGGCGCGCGCACTGCGGGGCACCCCGAGAACTTCCTGGCTGATGCAATTGAAACAACAACCGGCCCCTTGGGTCAGGGGATTGCGAATTCTGTGGGCTTTGCGATGGCCGAAGAAATGCAACGCGCTGAATATGGCCCCAAGATCGTCGATCACTTTACCTATGTGATTGCAGGCGACGGCTGCCTGATGGAAGGCATCAGCCACGAGGCCATCGCCCTTGCCGGCCGTCATAAGTTGAGCAAGCTGATCTTGATGTGGGACAATAACAACATCACCATCGATGGCCCTGTGACCCTGTCCGACACTGTCGATCAAGTGGCCCGTTTCAAGGCTGCCGGTTGGCATGTTATTGCAATTGATGGCCATAACCCGGCCGAGATTGACGCCGCCCTGACCGAGGCGCGCAAATCCGATCTGCCGTCGATGATCGCTTGCAAAACCCACATCGCTTTGGGTCACGCAGCACAAGATACGTCCAAGGGTCACGGTGCCCTGACCGATGCCGATCAAATGGCCGCCGCCAAAGCCGCCTATGGCTGGACAACTGGCCCGTTTGAAGTGCCCGCCGATGTGAAATCCGCATGGGAAACCATCGGATCGCGTGGCGCGCAAACACGTAAAGACTGGGAAGAGCGTTTCGACGCCATGTCCCGCACCAAGCGCGAGGAATTCAATCGCGCGTTGGCAGGCGACGCACCCAAAAAACTGTCCGCGACAGTCAAGGCGTTCAAAAAGCAGATCTCCGAATCCGCACCCAAGCTGGCGACCCGTGCCAGCAGCGAAAAGACGCTCGAAGTCTTGAACCCGCTGTTCACTGAAACCGTCGGCGGGTCTGCTGACCTGACCGGTTCGAACAACACCAAGACCGCGGATTTGGGCGTATTCGACATCGACAACCGTGGTGGGCGTTATGTCTATTGGGGTGTCCGTGAACATGGCATGGCGTCTGCAATGAACGGCATGGCGTTGCATGGCGGCGTGCGCCCCTACGGCGGCACGTTTATGTGTTTCACCGACTACGCACGGCCTGCAATGCGCCTTGCCGCGCTGATGAAGATACCAACTGTTTTCGTGATGACCCATGACAGCATCGGTCTGGGCGAAGATGGCCCGACACACCAGCCCGTCGAGCACCTGGCAATCAGCCGCGCGACCCCAAACACCTATGTGTTCCGCCCCGCCGATACCGTCGAGACTGCCGAAGCTTGGGAAATCGCGCTGACATCGAAAGACACACCATCGGTTCTATCGCTAACCCGTCAGGGCCTGCCCACTGTCCGCCTTGAGCACAAAAATAAGAACATGACAGAACAAGGTGCGTATGTACTGGCCGATGCGGAAGGCAAACGTCAGGTCATCCTGATCGCCACCGGCTCCGAGGTCGAGATCGCCCTGAAAGCACGGGATATCTTGCAAGAGAAAGGCATCGGTACCCGCGTAGTGTCCATGCCTTGTATGGAGCTGTTCGCCGAGCAAGACGAAGCATACCGCCGCAAGGTTCTGCCTGCAGGCCCCGTTCGCGTCGGCGTCGAGGCTGCCGTGCGTCAAGGATGGGATCAATGGCTGACGGGTGAACGCGGCAAATGGAACAAGGCCGATTTCGTCGGCATGGACCGTTTTGGTGCCTCTGCCCCGGCGGAAGAGTTGTTCGAAAAGTTCGGCATCACGCCGCAGAACGTGGCGGACAAAGCCAAGGCGCTGCTGTAAGCCAGCCCACCGTTCAGACAATAAAAAAGGGGGCCGCGATGGCCCCCTTTTGCGTATCAGACTGCCGTCAAATCAGACAGCTTGCGGGTCTTTCTTTTTGCGGCTGAACACTGCGCGCCACAGCGGGGTAATGATCTTTTCACCAATGGGGATCAGGATCAGGCCAAGGGCCAGTCCGAACACACCATCAATTGCTGCCTTGGTAGTCCATTCAACAGCCCCAGTGTAGGTGGCGGGCACAAGGTGGCCCACATACGCGGCCGCGTCATGGATCAAATGGCCTAATGTGCCAAAGCCCAACTCCTCCATCCCGTGGATAATGATTGAACCCCCGACCCAAAGCATTGCAGCAGTGCCGACAATGGTCAGGGTCGTCAAAAACCGGGGCATGCCACGTACAACCGCGCGTCCGATGACACGCGTCACTCCAAAGTTGCCATTTTTGGCCATGAACAGCCCCACATCATCGGCCTTTACGATCAGCGCAACCGACCCATAAACGGCGACTGTGATCATCACCGCCGCTGCAGCCAGTGCAGCCGCTTCCATCCAGAAATTCGATACAGCCAGGTTGGACAGGATTATCGTCATGATCTCGGCGGACAGAATGAAATCGGTCTTAATGGCCCCTTGGGCCTTTTGTTCTTCCAAATGAGCGGGGTCTTCTATTGTTTCGGCCTTGCCGGGGTATTCGTCATGCCCTGCCCCGCCAACGCCCAGAGAATGGGCGACTTTCTCAGCCCCCTCAAAACACAGATAGGCACCGCCCAGCATCAACAGCGGCGCAATCGCCCACGGCGCAAAATTGGACAGCAGCAGCCCCGCAGGCAGCAAATACACCAACTTGTTCTTCAATGATCCCTTGGTGATCCGCCAGATGATTGGCAATTCGCGCTTGGCCTCAAAGCCGTGTACATACTTGGGCGTCACGGCGGCGTCGTCAATCACCGCGCCTGCCGCTTTGGCACTGGCCTTTGCTGCCTGGCCGAACACATCATCCACGCTTGCCGCTGCCACCTTGGCAATCGCCGCGACATCATCCAACAGCGCCAGTAAACCACTCATCAAAACTCTCCAATTTAGTTAAGGATGAACTTAACCCAGCAATCGACGAAGGCAAACACCCTGCGACATTTACCGCTAACATCCCCGGTTAACGCTAACATACGGAAATTCTTCGCTTTTACTCTTTCAGTTGCGCATACCCTGCCGTTATAGAGCGCCTAACGTCACCCCATTTTCCAAAGGACGCCCCATGACGATCAAAGTTGGTATTAACGGATTTGGCCGGATTGGCCGCTGCACACTGTCGCATATCGCAGCCTCGGGTCGCGATGACATCGAAGTGGTCCGCATCAATGCCACGGGCCCGCTTGAGACCGCAGCGCATCTGATCAAATACGATTCCGTCCATGGGCGCTTTCCGAACAAAGTAACGGTTGGTAGCGGCACACTGGATCTGGGCCACGGTCCGATGGAAGTCATGTCGACGTACAACATGGAAGAGCTGAACTGGGACGGCTGCGATGTTGTTCTGGAATGCACCGGCCAGTTCAATGACGGCAAGAAAGCAAACGTGCATCTTGAACGTGGCGCTAAACGTGTGCTGCTGTCAGCGCCCGGCAAAAACGTAGATCGTACAATCGTTTACGGTGTAAACGACCACGAATTGCAGGTATCGGACACAATGATTTCGAACGGTTCGTGCACTACAAACTGCCTGGCACCCCTGGCCAAAGTCTTGCAGGATTCCTTTGGCATCGAATATGGCATCATGACCACGATCCACAGCTATACCGGTGATCAACCCACGCTGGACCGCCGCCATGATGACCTGTACCGCGCCCGCGCGGCTGGCATGGCACTGATCCCCACGTCGACAGGCGCTGCCGCTGCCCTGGGCGAGGTTCTGCCCGCATTGAAAGGCAAGCTGGACGGCACTGCGATGCGCGTGCCAACTCCGAACGTCAGCGCGGTTGACCTGACCTTCCGTGCCTCGCGCGATGTCACCGTGGAAGAAGTCAACGCCGCTATGCGCGCCGCTGCCGAAGGGCCGATGAAGGGTGTCTTGGGCTATGACCCAGAAAAGAAAGTCTCGATCGACTTTAACCACACCGAAGAAAGTTCAATCTTTGCACCGGATCAAACCATGGTTGTTGCCAACCGCATGGTGCGTGTGCTGGCGTGGTACGACAACGAGTGGGGTTTTTCCGTGCGCATGGCAGATGTTGCCGTTGCGATGGGCAAACTGGGCTGACACTTGCGGCACTGGCGCTGCCCTGTCATATCAGGGCAGTCCCCGTGCACGGCAAGGAAGCTGAACGATGAACACCCCTATTGCTTTGGTATTGGGCAGCCTGCTTGTCGGTGGGCTGATTGTGGACACCGTGATGTTTGGCAATGAACACCTGATTTTTCTGATGAAAAAGTTTTTGGACCTTCTGGAATGGGTCGCGTTCTGGCGCTGATCGGAAACTTGCGTCCCGTATTTGCCCTCCTTTTCTAAATTCCTGTCCCTGATTGCTTGCCTATCGGTTGACTTTTGGCGTTCAATGCCGATGTTAGCGCTATCACATTCAGGAGGACGCCCCGATGGCTACGAAACTCGCAATCAATGGCTTTGGCCGTATTGGCCGTAACGTACTGCGCGCTTTGATGGAAGAAGGCGGCGATGACCTGAAGGTGGTCGCGATCAATGATCTGGCACCACTCGAGACAAACGCACATCTGTTCGAATTCGATTCCGTACATGGCCGATATGGTCGTCCTGTCATCTTGGGCGATGGCACGATGGACGTGGGCCAAGGGCCTATCCGTGTCACCGCCGAAAGAGACCCTGCCGCCCTGCCGTGGGGCGATGTGGATATCACGTTGGAATGTACCGGCATCTTTGTATCCCGCGACGGCGCTGCCAAGCATCTTGAGAACGGATCAAAGCGTGTCCTGATTTCGGCCCCAGGCAAAGACGCCATGAAAACAATTGTGTACGGCGTAAACCACGACATTATTGATGCTAATGACACGATAATGAGCAATGCATCCTGCACCACCAATTGCATGGCTCCGCTGACCAAAACACTGAACGACGCGTTTGGTATTGTGCATGGTCACATGACGACGATCCACGCTTTTACCGGCGACCAGCCGACCCATGATACGGCCCACAGCGATTTGTATCGCGCACGTGCTGCGTCAATGTCGATGATCCCCACCACCACCGGCGCGGCCAAGACATTGGGCAAAGTATTGCCAGAACTTGAAGGACTGATCGGCGGCACTGCAATCCGCGTGCCCACTCCGAATGTGTCCTGCGTTGATTTGGTGATCGAAGTATCGCGCAAGGTGACTGCGGAAGAAGTGAACAAAGTCCTGCGCAAAGCATCCGAAGGCCCGTTGAAAGGCATCATGGGCATGGTCGACAAACCGCTGGTGTCAATTGACCTGAACCACGACAGCCATTCCTGCGTCGTGGCAACGGATCAGACATCGGTTCAAAATGGCACTCAGTTGCGCGTTTTGGCGTGGTACGATAACGAATGGGGCTTTTCGAACCGGATGCTTGATACATCCCGCGTTATCGCGAAATTTCTTTAAGCCACGATAAAGCGACTACGCTGCTGAATAGCGTTTCTTAAGCTCGGCATTGACGGCGGGCGTCACGAATTTACTGACGTCCCCGCCAAGCCGGGCAATTTCCTTGACCAGCTTGCTTGCAATCGCCTGATGTTCCGCTTCGGCCATCAGGAACACGGTCTCGATGCTGTCATCCAGCTTCCGGTTCATACCAACCATTTGATATTCATACTCAAAATCAGCTACAGCGCGCAGTCCGCGAATGATCATTTGCGCGCCCACGTCACGAGCGCAATCGATCAACAGATTCTCGAACGGGTGCACGACGATTTCAGTACCTGTTTCTTTAGAGAGAGCTGCACATTCTGAATTGATTAGCGCCACACGCTCTTCCAGCTCGAACAAGGGACCTTTGTCGCGGTTGATCGCGACGCCGATCACCAGCTTGTCGACCAATGTCGCGGCACGACGGATGATATCAAGGTGACCCAAAGTGATGGGGTCGAATGTGCCGGGATACAGGCCAACGCGCATAGGGTAATCCAGTCAGTTTGTGTCGAAAATTTTGCGGCAGGCAAACATTTTAGCGTCTGAAACGCAACGGCCTAGTTTGTGTATTGGGTAGGGGAGTTGCGGCTAGTGCCCCATAATCATGCCTTCAAGGGCATCTTTCTCCATCGACAGCTCCATCAGGCGGGACTTGACCACATCGCCAAGTGAAATCAACCCGATCAAAACTCCGTCTTCCAGCACCGGCATGTGCCGGAAACGCCCCTCGGTCATTGTGTTTAGGATGGCGTCCGCTCGCTCGTTCTTGGTGCACGTCACCAACTTGCGCGTCATCAGGCTCTCGACTGTCATTTCCAGACATGATCCGCCCTGCCGCCCCAGCTCCCGTACAATATCTCGCTCGGATAAAATGCCGTCAGGCGTTTTGCCATCGGTCGAGATCACCAAAGTACCAATACGCTTGTCCGACAGCATCTTGGCCGCATCCGCGATCAGCATATCAGGCATGACCGTGGTGACACTGTCATCGGCCTTGGTTTTCAGGATTTGAGACACAAGCATTTTGGAACCCTCCGCAATATTATTGCTCTTGAACCTAGGTTCCCTTTAATACTGTTGCCTGTCAAGTATTTGCCTCAAGTCTTGCGACTTCCGTCCGCACCCCTTGCGCCAGCTCTTCAGCAAACCGGCTTAACCGCTGGTTGCGACGGTCATCCTCATGGCGGATCAGGTAAAATGCCCGGCTCAGCGTGACTTCCGAAGTCAGAATTCGCCTCACGCCGGGGGTCGCGGGCAGGCAAAAATCATGAACGATCCCAACGCCCCCACCCTGCCGGATCATATTCACCTGCACAGACACAGAATTTGACGCCAATGGAACACGGGTCATGCCTAACTCAGTCAGGTAATCCAATTCACGGTCAAAAATCATATCGGGGATATACCCCACCAATCGGTGCCTTTGCAGATCAGCGGTGGTGTGAATGGGCGCGCTACTGTTCAGATAGGTTTCAGATGCCGCAAGATGAAGCCGGTAGTCGGTGATCTTTTGCACAATCAATCTACCGGCTGTGGGGGCGCTGACCCCGATCGCCATGTCGGCTTCGCGTCGGGACAGGTTGAACACCCGTGGCAGGGCTACGATCTGAATATCCAACTCTGGGTTGGCCGCAATCAGCCGCGCACAAACCTGCGGCAAGAGGTAGTTCGCGCAGCCGTCTGGCGCTCCGATCCGGATTTGTCCCCGCAATCTGTCCGATGGCTCGGCGACCTCGGCTGTGGCCACGCGCATGGCCTGCTCGGCCGCCTCAGCGCGTTCCAACAATTGCACCCCGGCCTCGGTCAAGGCGTATCCTGTTGGTGATTTGACGAATAAAACCACCCCCAATCCTTTTTCGACCCGCGCCATGCGCCGTCCTAGGGTCGCGGGGTCGAGCCGCAGAATTTTGCCCGCTCCCGACAGGCTTTGTTCGCGCGCAACCGCTAGAAACAAGCGTAGATCATCCCAATTGCCCAACATCGCGCTCTATGCCTTTTCATTTTGCCAAGAAAACTCCGGGGGAGTCCGCAAGGACGGGGGCTGGCCCCCTCTCCGCTGCGCAATTCGCGCAGCCATCTTGCAGAAATGCAAAACAGTTTTGACTTCATGCCCCTTTCCCAATCATTTTTGCAAGCCTATCGTGCGGAAAACCCAACCGGAGGATTCCCATGCAAGAGCTTACCCATTACCTGAACGGCGAACATGTCAAAGGCACGTCAGGCCGTTTTTCCGATGTTTTCAACCCGGCCACAGGCGAAGTGCAGGCCAAATGCCCCCTCGCCAACGAAGCCGAGATGGACCAAGCGGTGAAATATGCGATGGCCGCGCAGCCTGCTTGGGCCGCCGTGAACCCACAGCGCCGCGCTCGGGTCATGATGAAATTCGTCGACCTGCTGAACCGCGACATGGACAAACTGGCCGAGGCCCTGTCCCGCGAGCATGGCAAGACCCTACCCGATGCCGCCGGTGACGTGCAGCGCGGGCTTGAAGTGGTCGAATACTGCATCGGCGCACCCGAATTGCTGAAAGGTGACTACACCGACAGCGCTGGCCCCGGCATCGATATGTACTCCATGCGTCAGCCTTTGGGTGTATCGGCCGGCATCACGCCGTTCAACTTCCCCGCCATGATCCCGATGTGGATGTTCGCGCCAGCGATCGTTTGCGGCAACGCGTTCATTCTTAAACCGTCCGAGCGTGATCCGTCTGTTCCGCTGATGCTTGCCGAACTGCTCGAGGAAGCCGGCCTGCCCAAGGGCATCATTCAGGTCGTCAACGGCGACAAGGAAGCGGTCGACGCAATCCTGCATCACCCTGTCATTCAATCCGTGGGCTTTGTCGGGTCTACCCCGATTGCCGAATATATTTACGGTACGGGTTGCTCCAACGGCAAGCGAGTTCAATGCTTTGGCGGTGCCAAGAACCACATGATCATCATGCCGGATGCCGATCTTGACCAGGCTGCCGATGCGCTAATTGGTGCAGGCTACGGTGCTGCCGGCGAACGCTGCATGGCGATCTCTGTTGCCGTCCCTGTGGGCGATGAGACCGCTGATCGTCTGATCGAAAAACTGATCCCACGCATCGAAAAGCTGAAAGTCGGGCCTTATTCGTCGGGCAACGATGTCGATTACGGCCCCGTTGTAACGGCTGCGGCCAAGGCCAACATCGAACGTCTGGTTCAGACCGGCATTGACCAAGGTGCCACTTTGGTCGTCGATGGACGTAACTTCAGCTTGCAGGGCTACGAGGAAGGTTTCTTTGTCGGGCCGCACCTGTTTGATAACGTCACCAAAGACATGGATATCTACAAGCACGAGATTTTCGGCCCCGTGTTGTCCACTGTCCGCGCGAAAACCTATGAAGAAGCGCTTGGCCTTGCCATGGACCACGAGATGGGCAACGGCACAGCGATCTTTACCCGCGACGGTGACGCCGCCCGTGATTTCGCCAACCGCATCAACGTGGGCATGATCGGCATCAACGTGCCAATCCCCGTGCCATTGGCCTATCACACCTTTGGCGGCTGGAAGAAATCCGTCTTTGGTGACCTGAACCAGCACGGTCCAGATGCGTTCAAGTTCTACACACGCACCAAAACTGTGACCTCGCGCTGGCCTTCAGGCATTAAAGAAGGTGGCGAGTTCAACTTTAAACCGATGGAATAAACTATCCGCTGCGGGGGTTACGGCCCCCGCAGACCGCTTGCTTCATCGGCAAGCCTTGCTATAATTAAACGCACGTTCAATTCGACAGGTCTTGGGAGGGATCATCGCTATGGATTTCGCACTTTCCGAAGAACAAACCGCCATTTTCGATATGGCTTATGGCTTTGGCCAAAAGCATATCGCCCCATATGCGCGCCAATGGGAAAAAGATGAAACCATCCCCAAAGAGATATGGCCAAAGATTGCCGAGCTCGGCTTTGGTGGCTTGTATGTGTCCGAGGACGCAGGTGGTTCCGGACTGACACGGCTTGACGCCACGTTGGTCTTCGAAGCGCTGAGCATGGCCTGCCCGTCCGTTGCGGCGTTTTTGTCGATCCATAATATGTGCGCCAAGATGTTGGACAGTTTCGCGAGCGATGAGTTGAAGGCGCGGATCATGGACGATGTCTTGTCGATGAACACTGTCCTTAGCTATTGCCTGACCGAACCGGGTTCGGGATCGGACGCAGCCGCCCTAAAGACTAAATGCGACCGGACCAACGATGGCTACACTCTGAACGGGACCAAAGCGTTCATCTCTGGCGGCGGATATTCCGATGCCTATGTCGCCATGGTGCGCACGTCTGATGACGGTGCAGCGGGCGTCTCAACAGTCTATGTCGAAGACGGCACAGATGGCCTGTCCTTTGGTGGGCTTGAGGATAAAATGGGCTGGCGCAGCCAACCGACCGCCCAAGTGCAGTTTGACAATTGCAACATTCCAGCGGGAAATCTGATCGGTGAAGAGGGCAAAGGTTTCAAATATGCGATGATGGGGCTGGATGGCGGTCGTTTGAACATCGCTGCCTGCTCCCTTGGTGCGGCACAGACGGCGCTAACCTCGACCTTACAATATATGGGCGACCGCAAGGCATTCGGGAAATCCATCGACCAGTTCCAAGGGCTGCAATGGCGTCTCGCGGATATGGAGATTGAGATGCAAGCCGCTCGCACCTTCCTGCGCCAAGCGGCGTGGAAACTGGACAACGGCGCGCCCGACGCGACCAAGTTCTGTGCTATGGCCAAGAAATTCGTGACCGAGGTTGGTAGCAAGGTCGTTGATCAATGCCTGCAACTGCATGGCGGCTATGGCTATCTGGCGGATTACGGTATCGAGAAACTGGTGCGCGACCTGCGGGTGCATCAAATTCTGGAAGGCACAAACGAGATCATGCGCGTCATCGTCGCCCGCGACATGCTGAAGAACAGATGAGCGATATTTCTATCCGCATCACGGGCCGCGCCGGGCGGATCACCCTGACCCGTCCCCAGGCGCTGAACGCTATGACATATGAGATGTGTTTGGCCATCGAAGACGCCTTTGATGCATGGCAAACCGATGACGCGGTTGACCTGATCGTAATTGATGCCGAAGGCGACCGCGCCTTTTGCTCTGGCGGGGACATTGCTGAACTTTATGCCACTGGGACCAAGGGCGATTATGCCTATGGTCAAAAGTTCTGGGCCGATGAATACCGCCTGAACGCCAAGATTTTCGCCTATCCCAAGCCGGTTGTTTCTTTCATGCAAGGGTTCACCATGGGCGGCGGTGTCGGCCTTGGCTGTCACGGCTCGCACCGCATTGTTGGCGAAAGCAGCCAGATCGCGATGCCGGAATGTGGCATCGGGTTGTTGCCCGATGTGGGCGGGACCTTGATGCTGGCGCTGGCACCGGGGCGCGTTGGGGAGTATCTGGGCACAACTGCAACCCGAATGTCTGGTGAAGACGCTATATTTGCCGGATTTGCAGACAGTTACGTTCCACAACATCAATGGAGTGACGTGATTGGCGCGCTTGAGACCTCTGGCGATGTTTCTGCCCTTGATTCAGCCAAGATCACGCCGCCAGCTTCTGAACTGGCGGCATCGCAGGACCAGATTGACATGCTTTTTGATGGCGAGACGCTGGGCGATGTGCTGAACAACCTGCGCATCAAAGGCAGTCCTTTCGCACAGGATTGCCTCAAGAAGATGTCCCGGATGAGCCCCCTTGCGATGGCAAGCACCATTGAGGCACTGCACCGATTGCGCGGTCCATCCCTAAGCATAGAAAAAGCGTTAGATTTCGAATATCGTTTCACCTTCCGCGCGATGGAACATGGCGACTTTCTGGAAGGGATACGCGCCGCTATCATCGACAAAGACCGCAATCCAAACTGGCAATTTGCCGATATGAATGTCCCCCTCGCCGCTGTCGCCAAGATGTTGCAACCCTTGGGCAAAGACGCCCTAAAACTGGAGAAATCGATATGAGCATGAAAATTGGATTCATTGGGTTGGGCAATATGGGCGCGCCGATGGCGGCCAATTTGGTCAAGGCCGGGCACACCGTCACCGGATTTGATGTTGCAGGTACCCGGGCCGACGGCGTCGCTGTCGCCGCCGATCTGGAAAGCGCCGTCAAGGGTATGGAAGTGGTGATCACCATGCTGCCGAATGGGTCGATCCTGCGGCAGGTAGCCGCGCAAGCGATCCCGCATATGGCCAAGGGGACGTTGTTTATTGATTGCTCGACGGTGGACGTGGAAAGCGCCAAAAATACATCGGAAGCTGCTGAAAACGAAGGGATTATGTCGGTTGATGCCCCTGTATCCGGCGGAATTGGTGGTGCTGCTGGCGGCACGCTGACGTTTATGGCGGGGGGGACCGCAGCGGCATTTAAAAAGGCCAAACCGCTGTTCGACATCATGGGCCAGAAGGCCGTGCATTGTGGGGATGCAGGCGCGGGTCAGGCCGCGAAAATCTGCAATAACATGATCCTTGGGGTCACAATGATCGCCACCTGCGAGGCCTTTGCATTGGCTGACAAACTGGGGCTGGACCGTCAAAAGATGTTTGACGTGGTTAGCACGTCATCCGGATATAGCTGGTCGATGAACGCCTATTGCCCCGCCCCCGGCGTCGGGCCGACCTCTCCTGCCGACAACGGTTATGCGCCTGGGTTTGCTGCAGAATTGATGCTTAAGGATCTGGGATTGTCCCAACAAGCCGCAGAGATGGCGAATGCGGATACGCCTATGGGCGAACTGGCCCGCGCGCTGTACGCGCAGTTTGTCGAGGATGAAGACGGCAAGGGTAAGGATTTCTCGGCGATGCTGCCTCGTTTTGAAAAGCGCAGCCGGCCAAACTGACGCGGTTTGCAGATTTCGTGACAAGCCATTTCCTGCCGGTTGACTAGATCGACGGGAACAAAGCGATGCTCCGTTATGTTATAATAGTGAATAACAATAACGGATTAGTAACATGAAACATCTTATAGCCGCAGCAGGTGCCTTTGCCTATTTCGCGATCGTCCCTGCTACCAATGCTGCACCGATGGGTCACGCTGTGTCCCAGCCATTATTGGCCGCTGTCACAGGCGATGCCAATGTTGTGCTGATCAAGGACGATAAACACTACAAAGATCACAAACACAAAAGCCACAAACACAAGGGCCACAAGAGCGACAAGGAATATCACACCGATAATGGTCGCCACCTAGCCAGGGGTCATTACAAGGGCAAAAAAGGCCATGATCACTACCGCTATGATAAAGGCGATCGGATAATTGAATACGTGATCGTCGAGCGACCACACCGTTATGGCCTGACGCAATATAATCGCTATGTCCAACAAGACGGATATATCTATGCCGTTGACCCAAGCACGAATGACGTGCTTGCGCTGATCGGCTTGGCATCACGCCTTCTAAACTAACCAGTCAGTATTAGAAGAAAGCCCCGACCTTAATAGGCGGGGCTTTTTTTGTTCATTCTGCTGCTACCTTGCGAGGGACTAACATTGGTTTGAGATAGTGGCCGGTATGGCTTTCCGCGTTCTCGGCGACCTCCTCTGGCGTGCCAGTGGCCACCACGCGGCCCCCGCCATCGCCACCCTCAGGGCCGATGTCGATGATGTAATCGGCTGTTTTCACCACATCAAGGTTATGTTCAATCACAACGACCGAATTCCCCTGATCGACCAATTCATGCAGCACTTCCAAAAGCTTACGCACGTCTTCAAAGTGCAAACCCGTGGTGGGTTCGTCCAAAATGTACAACGTCCGGCCCGTGGACCGCTTGCTTAACTCCTTGGACAGCTTCACGCGCTGCGCTTCGCCGCCTGACAATGTTGTCGCCTGCTGGCCGACCTTGATATAGCCAAGTCCCACCCGCATCAGCGCATCCATCTTTTCACGAATGGACGGGACCGCCTGAAAGAAGATTTGCGCGTCTTCGACAGTCATATCCAGCACATCTGCAATTGATTTGCCCTTGAACTTCACCTCAAGGGTTTCACGGTTATACCGCTTGCCCTTGCAGGTTTCGCATTCAACATAAACATCTGGCAGAAAGTGCATCTCAATCTTAATCACGCCATCGCCTTGGCACGCCTCGCAACGCCCGCCCTTGACGTTAAAGCTGAAGCGACCGGGCTTATAGCCGCGCGCCTTGGCTTCGGGCAGGCCCGCGAACCAGTCACGGATTGGCGTAAACGCACCGGTATAGGTCGCGGGGTTGGACCGTGGGGTCCGTCCGATGGGGCGCTGGTCGATGTCGATCACCTTGTCCAGATGTTCGAGCCCCTTAATTGTCTCGCATGGCGCGGGGGTTTGGCGGGCACCGTTCAGGTTCATTGACGCGGTTTTGAACAGGGTTTCGATAGTCAGGGTCGACTTGCCGCCACCTGACACACCGGTCACGCAAACGAACTGCCCCAAGGGGAAATCGACGGTGACGTTTTGAAGGTTGTTGCCGGTGGCTTTGACGACCTTGATCTTTTTCTTGTTCCCTTTGCGCCGTTTGGCTGGCACCGAGATCTCTCGTTTGCCGGTCAGATATTGCCCGGTCAACGAGTTCGGATCATTGGCCACATGGTCGGGCGTGCCGTGGCTGACAACCTGCCCGCCATGCACACCGGCACCCGGACCGATGTCGAAAACATAATCGGCCTCGCGGATCGCTTCTTCGTCATGTTCAACGACAATCACTGTGTTGCCTTGATCGCGCAGGTTTTTCAACGTCAGTAACAAACGGTCGTTATCGCGCTGGTGAAGACCGATGGAGGGTTCATCGAGGACGTAAAGAACCCCCGTCAGCCCCGACCCAATTTGCGAGGCCAAACGAATGCGCTGGCTCTCGCCACCACTTAATGTACCACTTGAACGCGCCAGCGTAAGATATTCTAATCCAACGTTATTTAAGAAACCAAGGCGCTCGCGAATTTCCTTGAGGATGGCACGGGCGATCTCGTTCTTTTGCTTGCTGAGCTGGTCGGGTACGGCATTACACCAGTCGAATGCCTCGCGGATCGACATCTGCACAACTTGCCCTGCGTGCAGGCGTTCTTCGGGCTTCCCATTCACAGGGCCGATCTTGACGGCCAAGGCTTCGGGGCGCAGGCGATAGCCCTCGCAAGTCCCACAAGGGCGGTTGTTCTGGTAACGCTCGAACTCTTCGCGAATCCAATTGCTGTCGGTCTCGCGGTAACGGCGTTCCATGTTGGGAATGACACCCTCAAAGACGCGGCTGACCTCATAAACACGGCCGCCCTCGTCATAGCGGAACTTGATCTCTTCTTTGCCGGACCCGCGCAAGAAAACCTGCTGCACATTTTCAGGCAAGTCTTTCCACTTGGTGCTTTTGTTGAAATTGTAATGCTTGGCAATGGCTTCGATCGTTTGCAGGAAATAGGGCGACTTGCCCTTGCGCCACGGGGCCAAAGCGCCGTCATAGATCTTGAGGTTTTGATCCGGCACGACAAGACGTTCATCAAAGAACAGCTCTTTGCCCAGACCATCACAAGACGGGCACGCGCCAAAGGGAGCGTTGAAGGAAAACAGACGCGGTTCAATCTCGGGGATGGTGAAACCACTAACAGGACAGGCAAATTTCTCGCTAAACGTGTGGCGCTCGGGCTCGCCCTCCGCTGGTGCTGTCTCAAGGACCGAGATGCCATCGGCAAGATCAAGTGCTGTGCGCAAGCTGTCGGCCAGCCGGGTCTCTAACCCCTCGCGGACCACGATACGGTCAACAACCACGTCGATGTCATGGCGGAACTTCTTGTCCAGCGTGGGCGGCTCGTCCAACTCGTAGAATTCGCCGTTTACTTTAACACGCTGGAAACCCTGCTTGCGCAACTCAAGGAATTCCTTGCGGTATTCCCCTTTGCGGTCGCGCACGATGGGGGCCAGCAGATAGGCGCGGGTCCCCTCCTCCATCGTCATGATGCGGTCGACCATATCCTGCACCTGCTGCGCTTCGATGGGTTTGCCGGTGGCGGGGCTGTAGGGCGTGCCGACGCGGGCAAAGAGCAGACGCATGTAATCGTAAATCTCGGTTACGGTCCCAACGGTCGAACGGGGGTTCTTAGACGTTGTTTTCTGCTCAATCGAGATTGCTGGCGACAAGCCACTGATGTGGTCCACATCAGGTTTCTGCATCATATCAAGGAATTGCCGGGCATAGGCGCTTAGCGATTCCACATAGCGGCGCTGCCCTTCGGCATAGATCGTATCGAACGCCAGCGAGGACTTACCAGACCCCGAAAGGCCCGTGATCACCACCAGTTTGTCGCGCGGAATATCCACATCGATGTTTTTCAAATTATGCTCGCGCGCGCCGCGGACTTCGATGTATTTCAGCTCAGCCATATCGGACCCCCATTAAGACTCTGTACATAAGGGGGCATTGCAACATTTCCAATGGAAAAATGAGAACACATCAGGAACGTCGAGCGCGTTTTCGCAGGCGGTCCAAAAACAGGTGCGCGCAAAGCCCTGCAAGGCAGGCAATCGCGGCGATCACAGGCATCCCCGCATAGCCAAACCCCAGCAAGATAGCGGCGATAACCGGCGTGCCAAGTGTGTTACCAAGATTTCCCATTTGCGCCATTGCCCCGTTGGCCTGCGCCTGTGCGGCAGCACCGTCGGTCAACTGTGGGACCGCAGCAAAGCTGGCCCCCTGCACCAACCCCAATGCGGCAGCCAACGCCAAACAGGCCAAGGGCGCGCCGGGAACGGCCCATAGCCACACAAGACACACCGCAGATCCGGCAAAGCCCAGTTCGACCACCTGTACTGCCGGCACTCGGCGCAGCAACCACACGCCCATGGTCATCGACACGGCGATGCTGATGATCGGCATGGCGGCAAGGATCAGGTTGCGCAATTCCGGTGCCAGAAACGGCGGCAACACGGTCAGGATCGACACAAAACAAAAGGTGTAGAACAACCAGCCAGCGGCAGGCGCGCTGATGTATGGCGAACGGTAAATCGTTCGGTGATCCCGCAGAATTTGCCGTAAATTCAGCCTTGGCTGTGGGCCTTCTGGCGGAAGCTGCCGTAGCCAACCTGATAAAATATAAGCAAAAACAGCCATATACGCGGAGTGCGCTGCAAATAATGCGGATATCCCCCAGCCCGCGACCAAGGGCCGCCCGAACAGGGACAAGATTGCAAAGGCCACCCCAAAGAACGTGCCCCATAGTGAAAGGGTCAGGCCGCGATCCTTGGGCGCACTAAGTTGCGCAATTAGTGTGGGTGCTGCCACGACAATTGCCAAGTGGGACGCGCCTTCTATGACGCGGCTGGCCAATAGCAACGGCAGGTTAGGCAAAAACGCCTGAAACGCAGACATTGCAGCACCGACCCAAAGTGCGCCGATCAAGGCCCGCCGATAGCGCACGCGCGCCACAACCAACCCGGCCACCACACCAAAAATAATGCCGACCAACCCTACTAGCGACACGACAAAACCCAACGCAGCCCCTGCCCCTGGATAGATGTCAGGCAGCGCGTCGAAAACCACGCTGACCTTGCCGTATTGCGCAGCCGCACCCAAACCCGCACCCCAAAGCGCGAATACCAACGGAAATGGGGTTTTCATCAAAGCGTCACCGCAGGAGTTTCAGGTCTTTTGCGCCAATGCCCATGCGCAGATCGGCATGTCAGGGTCATTGCTGATATCATCCGTGGCCTTGTCATATTCGGGCGGCCATTTTTCTTCCATGTTGCGCAGGGCGGCGTTGCGGTTGCCCCATTGGCTGGCTTGAATGGCATCTTCCTCGAAGCCGCATTCGATCAGCAGGTTTTTCAAACCCCGTGCAGACCAACGAGAATTGTCCATGGGGGCCGCGTGAAACGGCACAAAGAACGGCACGGCCACCCAAAAGTGACCGCCTTTTTTCAGCATCCGGCGTATATTTTTCGTAGCGGCATAAGGGCGATCCAGATGCTCCCAAACCTGATTGGCAAGGATCAGGTCGAATTTGCGGGGGCGGTCCAGCGGCTTGTCCATGAAAGGACCCGCGCAGATGTCATATTCTGGATAGCGGAACTGTTCGTAAGATTTGAAATCAAACATCGCGCCCCACTTGCCCGAAATCTCGGCAACATCAAGCTGCTGGGGGATGAGGTTCTGGATCATCCGACGAGAAGCCGGGCCCATGACGACGCGATTGAGACTTACCATAGGCAATCTATGGCAGGGGTGCGCCACCCCGTCCAGAACGGAATGGCGCGGGTCGCTATTACATGTGGATCACTTTGCCATAGGCATCAAGAACGGCCTCGTGCATCATCTCGGACAGGGTCGGATGCGGGAAGACGGTGTTCATCAGGTCTTCTTCGGTGGTTTCCAACTGACGGCCCACGACATAGCCTTGGATCAGTTCGGTCACTTCTGCACCAACCATATGGGCACCCAACAGTTCACCGGTTTTCGCGTCAAACACTGTTTTGATCATGCCTTCGGGTTCGCCCAAAGCAATCGCCTTGCCGTTGCCGATAAAAGGGAAACGGCCGACTTTGATGTCATAGCCCAGTTCCTTGGCCTTGGCTTCGGTATAGCCGACGGACGCGATCTGAGGGTGGCAATAGGTACATCCAGCGATTGATTCAGGTTTCACCGGATGCGCATGCTTGCCTGCTATCAATTCGGCTACCATGACACCCTCGTGAGACGCTTTATGTGCCAGCCAAGGGGCACCGGCGATGTCACCAATGGCATAGAGGCCATCGACACCTGTGCGGCAATATTCATCGGTCACAACATGGGTGCGGTCAACTTTGACGCCCATTTCCTCAAGTCCAAGGTCTTCGACGTTTCCAACGATACCCACGGCGGAAATCACGGTGTCAAACTCGTGCTTTTCGACCTTGCCCCCCACTTCGATGTGGGCAGTGACTTTGTCGGCGGCGCGGTCCAGCTGTTTGACGACAGCCTTTTGCATGATCTTCATGCCCTGCTTTTCAAACTGCTTTTTCGCGAATTTGCTGATCTCTTCATCCTCGACGGGCAGGATGCGGTCCATCACTTCGACCACGGTCGTATCAGCACCCAAGGTGTTGTAAAAGCTGGCGAATTCGATGCCGATAGCGCCCGATCCGATGACCAGCAGCTTTTTCGGCATATGTGGTGGGTCCAACGCGTCTTTGTACATCCAGACACGTTTGCCGTCAGCTTCAAGGCCCGGCAGATTACGCGCCCGCGCACCGGTGGCCAGCACGATGTTCTTGGCAGTAAGCTCTTCGCTTCCTTTGTCGGTTTTGACCGAAACCTTGCCTTTGCCTGCCAGCTTGGCCGCGCCCATAAAGACGGTGACCTTGTTCTTTTTCATCAGATGACCGATGCCGCCCGAAAGCTGCCCCGCAACCTTGCGCGACCGTTTGACGACGGCGTCCAGATCATAGCCGATGTTATCTGCCTTCAGGCCGAATTCCTTGGCGCGGTGCATCAGGTGGAACACTTCCGAGGACCGCAGCAGCGCTTTGGTTGGGATACAACCCCAGTTCAGACAGATGCCCCCCAGATGTTCGCGTTCAACAATTGCGACCGACAGGCCCAATTGCGCACCACGAATCGCGGCGACATAGCCACCTGGCCCCGCGCCGATCACGATCAGATCAAAGGATTTTTCAGCCATAGGAATACCTCGCAACGTAGGAGAGAAAATATAGTTTAGCGGTAAACTATATCTTACTTCACAGCAACCGCGAGATTGTTCTACGCCGTGAATGCAGCCTTAGGCGGCTTTTTCCTGAAGGGCACGCACAGTGCTGCCATATCCGCCATCTTTAACATAAGACTTTTCTAATGCCGTATAGGGGCGGTCCAGCGCGTCATTGCGATATGGAAAGCGACCAAAGTCGCGGATTACCTGGCGATGCGCGCGCGCATGCAAAAGGTTGCTGGAGCTGCGCGGCATACGTTCGCACATCAGACGCACACAGCGTTCCTGATCGATCAGGTTTTCGGAATGCATCAACGGCAAATAAAAGAACTGCCGCGCGGGTGGGTCGATACGCATATCCCACCCTTTGTGGATCGAGGTCTTCGCCGCTGCCAGTGCCATACGGTCCGACGAAAAGGCACGTGCCTGCCCACGGAACATGTTGCGGGGAAACTGATCCGTTAGAATGACATAGGCCAAGGCCCCTGTCGGATAGGTCAACCACAGTGAATACTTGCCGGCGCAGGCCGCTTCCCATGTCTCCAGAAACCGGTCACGGATGCCTTGATCAAACTCAGCGTCAACGGCGTACCATTTTTCTGCTCCGGCATCATCAAGCCAGAACTTCAGAATATCCTCGGGTCCAATCACATTGCGTTCCTTTGCATAGCTATTCCCTAGAACCTAGCTAACGGGGATTATAACAACTTTGAAACACAAGTTTTGTAACAAAAACGTCACAAAACCCACAATTAGGCGGCGGTTTCCTCGGCTTGGTCGTGTTCAACGGCATATTCGTGCGCAACTTCGACCGCCAAAGTCGCTGTTGCTGCCGAAAATGGGACGTATTGGCTGGTCTCATCGGTGCTAAGCGCGGGCCGCACAGTGGCACGGTAAAACGCATAGACCGCAAGCACCGCAAACAAGACCGCTGTAAACAGATAAAAGCCGCCCGGTCCAAGGGCAGTGCCCATCATCCAACCGGTGATAATTGGCCCCATAATCGCACCTAAGCCGTTGATAAACAACATCCCGCCGGATGCGGCGGCCATGTCTTCGAGGTCAAGAAAATCGTTCGTGTGGGCGATGAGCAGGGAATACAGCGGGTTCGACATCCCCCCGACTATAAATGCCGAGACCAGCAGAACAGGGAACATATGGCCCATCATCATGCCCAAAATCGACCCCAAAAACCCAACGACCGAGGTGATGACGATCAGCAGGCGGCGGTCCATCCGGTCAGACACCCAACCGATAGGATATTGCAGCAACATCGACCCGATAAAAAATACTGCCACGAAAATCGAAATCTGCGCGACTGTCAGCCCAGCCTCGGCCCCATAAACAGACGCCATGCCGAATTGTGCCGAAAACACGCCACCCAGCAGGAACATTCCCACACAGCCCAGCGGTGATACGGTCATCAGGCTGCGCAAGCTCATGGGTTTTGTGGTGTCAAATGCGGGGGTTGGACTAACTGCCAACAAAATGGGCGTGACGGCAAGGCTGACCAGCACAGACGGAATAACGAACAAGACGAAACCGGACGGATCCGCTGTAAGCAGCAGCGCCTGCGCAATCACGATACCCGCCGTTTGCACGATCATGTACAGCGAAAGCGCCTGACCCCGGTTTTCATTGGTCGCCGCGTTGTTCAGCCAGCTTTCTGCCGTGACATAGACCACGGAAAAGCAAAACCCGATCAACACCCGGCCAAATGACCAGACGATGATGTTGGGGAATGTCGGATAAAGGATCATCACCGCCGAAATCATTGACGCAACGGCGGCAAACACCCGCACGTGCCCGACCCGCCGGATCATGCCGGGTGCCATGCGCGACCCGCCAAGAAATCCTGCAAAGTAGGCCGACATGACAATAGACATCTGGAGGGTCGAGAAATCTTCGATGCCGCCCCGGATACCCAAAAGGGTGCCCTGCATGCCGTTGCCGATCATCAGCAAACACATACCCAGCAGCAGCGCCCAAACGCTTGCGAAAACCTTTAGCATCACCCGAATCCTATCTCTCGTTCTGATCCTCCCTGATCCTGTTCGCGGGATAAGTCATCCCCTTGAACGACACTCAGGCGGGTTTTTGCGCCTCGGGCAAAAGCAACGATGCGTCACCGTAGGAAAAGAACCGATAATTCGAAGCAATCGCGTGGGTATAAAGGTCCTTTATCGCCTCTTGTCCCATCAATGCGGCGACCAACATCATCAGCGTGGATTTCGGCAAATGAAAGTTGGTCATCAGCGCGTCTGCGACGTTGAAATTGAACCCCGGCGTGATGAAAATATCGGTGTCGCCTTCCCACGGCTGAATGGCCCCGCTGCGGCCGGCGGTTTCGATCAGGCGCAGCGCTGTGGTGCCCACTGGAATAATGCGCCCGCCTGCTGCTTTGGTGGCCGCGATCTCGGACGCGGCTTGGGCGCTGACCTGCCCCCATTCGCTGTGCATTTTATGGTCGGAAATATCGTCTACCTTAACGGGCAAGAACGTACCCGCACCGACGTGCAGTGTGACATGGGTGAATTCCACCCCCATCGCTGCCAGTTGCGTTAACAGCGCGTCATCAAAATGCAGCGATGCCGTGGGGGCTGCGACGGCCCCTTTGTTGCGGGCGAAAACCGTTTGATAATCGGTCATATCCTGAGCGTCTGCTGGGCGTTTGGCAGCAATGTAGGGGGGCAATGGCATGGCACCCGCAGCGTTTAGCGCCGCATCGAAATCGTCGCCTGCACAGTTGAACCGCAGATGCCCCTGACCGTCTTCGACCGCCTCCAATGTCGCGCGCAAATCATCGCTGAACACGACCTCTTCGCCTATCTTGAGCTTCTTCAACGGCTTGATCAGCGCGGCCCACGTGCCCTCGGCACGCGGTTCCAGCAAGGTTACTTCGATCCGGGCCTGCACCGGCCCTTGGGCGCTGTCGCGGTGGCGCAGACCGTTCAGCCGCGCGGGAATAACGCGGGTGTCATTCAGCACCAGCCGATCGCCCGCTCGCAGCCAGTTCGGCAGATCACTGACCGTTTCATCGTGCAGCACAGGGCCGTCCGCCACCAGCAAACGTGCAGATGTGCGCGGCACTGCCGGGCGCGTGGCAATCAGCGCGTCGGGCAGATCAAAATCAAAATCGCTAAGTTTCATGGCAGCCGCTTAGCGCCCCTCATAAGGTGCTTCAACCGGTTTTTGCGGCGCAACTGGCGTGGGGGGCAACGTCGACCCGCCAACCCCGTCAACCGGTGGCAAGTCAGGCGGTGGCGCACGGAAGATATCACGCAAAAACCCGGGGGCCAGCGCCGACAACGGATTGACCGACACTTCGGGGTTCTTGGCTGTGCCGCCCAAAGTATAGTTAAAGCCCAGTAATCCCTCGCCTTTGCGGGTCAGAAAACTGCCGATGCTGTTCAGAAGATAGACCGGCGATATTACCCCCTGCAAGGCCATGCGCCCTGTATCGGTGGCAAAGACGCCGTCCATTGAAATGCCCAAGGATGCGCCGGTCGCGCTTGCCTCTGTCAGGGTCACGCGGTTTGGGGTCATACGAAAATCGGCCTCGACCGTGTCGAAATAGATACCATCGCCGTTCAGTTCGTTCACCAACCCCACCACGGACACCGCATTAACAAGCGCGGCAATTGCAGGTGCGTCTTGAATGGTGACATCGGTGATTTGCGCGCGCCCGTCAAAGGCCCCTCCTGATCCGACAGGCAGCAGGGTCAGCGTCAAATTGCCGCCGCGCACCTGTTTCAGCATATTTGCAGAACGCAGAACCCCGCCCGCATCCGTTGAGCTCAGCTGGATCGCACTGCGCCCGTTTTGTGGCACCACGCGGCCCGATACGGGCGTGCCGCCGTTCAGGTTCGCGGTAAACCGCCCATCAAGACCCCAAGCCATGTCAAACCGCCCGCGCATGTTTGTCAGCGCGATCTTGTCCGTAACCTGAAGCCGGTCAAGCTGCAGCAACATAGGCGGACCTGCGATCCCGCTGGGTTTTGAGTTGCCGAATTGAGCCCTGCGCATATCGAGGCTGCCACCGCGCACGACCACCTGCACAGGGTTGCCCGCCCCCTGCCCCAACAAATCAACTGGCATGTTGAACCAGTTTCCGACGGTCAGCGTGTCAAAGCGCACCCGCTCTAACGTGCCGCCATTGGCCAGCTTGACGGACCCCTTGGCAGTCAGCCCTGCGGCTTTTGCATCGATCAGATCGACTTGGGGGACCGGTCCCAGTTTGCCCGCAACCGTCAGCGCCCCGGTGGTAGAAGCTGGCTTTTCCCAGCCCAGTTGCGGCACGTTCAGCCGCAGCCCCCTAAGATCGGAAGTAATCGAGAACGACGGCGTGCGCCCCTTGGCCAGATCAAGCGCGAACCATGCGCGCCCCTTGCCCGACACACTGCCGGGGGGGAGTTTGATCTTGAAGGTGTCCAACGTGTTTTGATCCAGCACGATATCGGCCCGCACCTCACTTGGGGCACCGGGGCGGCCCAAGGGCTGCGACCAGCCACCGTCGAACGCCACACCGTCGATATTACCCTGCCCTTTGATCGTGATGTTGCTGTTGGAGACAACAACCGACATTTTATCAGCCGCAAGGCTGCGGTCCTTGACCAGAACATCGCTGTGCAGGTCCAGTAGGTCACCGCTGATGTCAAAGATGGTCAGCTTGGGATCGGACCCTTTTTTCATCGGAAACGAAATCGTGCCGGACAGGTCAACCGCGCCTTGGGCCAAACTTACAGGCTGGTTGGCTTTGTCCATGACGCTAAGCGGTGGCAGGTTCAGCAACGACAGCACCGATGTGATCGAGGATTGCGTGTTCAGTCGAACGATCCCAGGCGGCGTGTCTTTGATCGTGACATCGGGCATAATAAAGGATGATGCGCTGATTGTGATCTCGCCGCCCTCGGGGGCTGTGATATGGCCGGAATCCACACTTGCGACAAAGCGGTTTTTCAGCAGGCTGGCGTGACCGTTGGCCTTGGAAATATTGGGCATGCTGCGCAGGAAACGGGCCTCGGCACCAAGAAAATCAAACGCCAGATAGGTCTGCGGCGGCGAATTCGGTTTCAATCGAAAGGCAACATCGACGTTTTTCAACGTACCCGCATAAACATTCTCCGCCACCCATTTGCGGGTTTTGATCTTGGCGTTCTCGGGCCACAGTTCCAACACCCGTTCAGGCGAGATTTCGTTCAAGCCCGCGTCCAGCGCGACCTGCCAGCCGTCCGGCCCTGCGGTCAAACCGCCACTGACGTTAAGCGTTGTATCGGCATCATTGATGTCCATGCGCCCTAGGGTCAGGTGGAACGGGTTCAGTGTAATCTGAAGGTCCAGATCAGCCCCGTCGATGCTGATGGGCTGGGCATAGACATCCGCCGGGTTGGCCACCAGATCGCGCAGCCGGATTTGCGCTGTCAGATCGCTGAGCTTTCCGTTTTTCAACTCCCCGATGGTGGCTTCACCTTCGATGCGACCTGACACCCATTGGCTTTGGACCGACAGCTCGTCGAATTGAAGCAGCTTTTGATCGGGATGGTAACTGAAATAGCTGCGTACCCCATCAAAGGGGATCGGCGTTGCATTGGCGTTGGGCTGCACCACACCGCTGCCAATCTGCAAGGTGGCGTTCAACGGCTCGAACCCGCCGTCTTCGTCAATACTGCTGCGCACAGACCCCGAAATCGGCGCACGTATGACATTCAGCCACGCAAATGCCGGGCTTTGCACCGCAATATCTGCGGCATCGACCCCGTCAAAGGTCACTCCGAATTGCGCGGCTGTATCGCCCAAGGTGCTGGTGTAGTTCGCGGCCAGCGTGGCCACGTTGGCCCCCCCACCCAACACCGCAAGATCGGCTGAAATTCGCAGGGTGTCGCCATCACGGTTCAGGCGCAGGCGACCACCGTCCGCCGTCCAAGCCCGCGAGGACCGCAGATCGGTGTAGCTTAGGGTTAGTGCGCGCACGTCGATCGACCGCAACCGGCTCAGCGCGGGCAGCAGCAGCGCCGCATCCAACTGACCGATCAGTTGGGGCATCGTTGCGGCACGCCGCTCGGCCGGGGCTTGGGCGTCGCTTGCCCGCAAGGCCACGCGGCCATCCTTGTCGCGACGCAAATCCGCAACGATGCCAGACAGCGCAAGATCGCGCAGTTTGATCTGCCCCTCCAATAAGGAGCGGGTGGAAAAACTGGCGCGAACTTCGCGAAAGGCGGCCAGCTCTGCCCCCGTCGGGGTTGCAATCAACACGTCCTGCAGACGGATACGCGGCCGCCAGCCCTCATCGACGATCAGCACCATCTCGCCAAAACTGACCCTTGCTTGTGGTAAGTCCTGTGCCAGCCGCGCCTCGATCCGGGCCTCGGCCCATTGGGGTACCACGATGGGACTGCGGATCATGTACAGCGCCGTGCCTGCCACCGCAGCCACGCACAGCACGATAAACAGCAACGTCCATTTGGTCGCCTGCCAAAGACGTTTGGTTTTTTTTGCCGGTGTGCTGGCGGTTTCGTCTGACATGACCGTCCGTTTTCAAGTCGCTAGGGCTTTAAGTTCCGCCAAGCCGTTCTACTATGCCATCCTAACATAAGGCTTCCAAGACAATAGAAAGAGACACATGCCAGATATTTCTCAACCCGCCCCAGATTTCACCGCGCCCGTTACCGGCGGAGGCGACGTGACCCTGTCCGCTTTGCGCGGCAAAGCCGTTGTTTTGTATTTCTATCCCCGCGATGACACTCCGGGTTGCACCAAAGAAGCCATCGGTTTTTCCGAGCATTTGCAGGCGTTCAAGGACGCGGGTGCCGAGGTGTTCGGCGTTTCACGCGACACGATGGCTAAGCATGATAAATTTACCGCAAAGCACGAGCTAAGCGTACCCTTGCTGGCCGATGACGATGGGAACCTGACCGAAAGCTATGGCGTGTGGGTTGAAAAGAACATGTATGGCAAGAAATCCATGGGGATCGAGCGCGCGACATTTCTTATTGATGCGCAGGGCAACATCGCGCGAATCTGGCGCAAAGTGAAAGTCCCCGGTCACGTAGAAGAAGTGCTGGAAGCGGTTCGCGCGCTATGATGCCGCTGGCACAAATGGCCGACGCAGTGCTGCGCACGGCAGATGGCCGCGAAAAAACAGCTCTGTCGCATGGCTTTGCAGCCGAGTGGCGTGCGGCGCGCGCCGCGGGTGAAATCCCCGAAATAGGCACGGCCACCCCGCCTATGCAGCCGGCCCGCCCGGAAAAGCCGGAACTGCTCTCGCCCCGCGATGTGCCCCATCGCAAACCCGGATCACCTGAAGGGCGCATCGCCTTGTTGCATGCTGTGGCCCATATCGAATTGAACGCCGTGGACCTGCACTGGGACATCATTGCGCGGTTCACAGACATCAAAATGCCCATCGGGTTTTATGATGACTGGGTCAAAGCGGCAGATGAAGAGTCTAAGCATTTCAATCTGATGTGCGATTGCCTTGAGGCTTTGGGCAGCCATTATGGGGCCTTGCCTGCCCATGCAGGCATGTGGCGCGCAGCCGAGGATACGGCGGATGACTTCATGGGGCGTTTGGCGGTGGTGCCGATGGTGCTTGAGGCCCGCGGGCTGGATGTGACGCCCAACATGATCAAGATTTTCAAACAGGCCAAATCCACCCAAGCCGTTGAAGCGCTTGAGACAATCTATGCCGAGGAAGTGGCGCATGTGGCCTATGGGTCGAAATGGTTCCACTTTTTATGCGGCCGTCATGAGATGGACCCGAAAGATGCCTTTCACGGGCTTGTGCGAAAGTACTTTCACGGTTTGCTGAAGCCACCTTTCAACGAGGAGAAACGGGCAGATGCAGGGATTCCACCTGATTTCTATTGGCCGCTGACCGAATCCGCGTGAGTTGCCCGTAATAACTCTTTGAATAGGCGAATTTTTGCCAAACTTTTAGTCAAACCGTTCAAAAGCCGCTCAATTTGGGGCAATAGGCTTGCCCGATGGGGTGGCCTTGGCTAAGCACATCGGATGCAAACGGCAGCGTGGTCGGCAGGCTCAAGATCTGTTGCATGACTTTGAGACGGGACAAGGGATACCTAAACGTGCGAACGAGGCTGGCAATTAAAACCCATGCAGTACTGGAAAAGTCTTTTCCGGAACGGCGCGTATTTTTGAAATCCGATACAGACACACGTTTCATACGTCTTAAACCGGCGACCCAGCTTGTTGCCTTTGCCGGGTGTTCCGCGTTGGTTGCCTGGGCGATCATTGCAACGGCGATTTTGCTGATGGACAGCATCGGGTCGGGCAATTTCCGCGAACAAGCCAAGCGCGACCAAAGCACGTACCAAGCCCGCCTGTCCGATCTGTCTGCGCAGCGCAACGGCCGCGCCGAAGAAGCGGTGGCTGCTCAGGAACGCTTTAACGCCGCTTTGAAACAGATATCGATCATGCAATCAGAATTGCTCGCCTCGGAAACACACCGCCGCGAACTGGAGACCGGGATCGAAGTGATCCAGTCCACCCTGCGCAACACCATGAAACAACGCGAAGAAGCGCGCCAGGAATTGGCCGCCATTGAAGGCAGCGTTGCCGAAGGTGGCACTGCAATAGCCCAAAATTCAGGGTCTTCTGCGCCGATCGGCATTTTGGCCGCCGCCCTTGCCCGCACCGCCGCAGAGCGTGATCAAGTCGTTATTGATGCCCAAGACGCGTTGATTCATGCCGAAGACCTGACCCAGAAGCTGGCCGTTATGCGTGACCAGAACGATACAATTTTCCGCCAGCTTGAGGAAGCGATGACCGTTTCAGTCGCCCCGCTGGACAAAATGTTCCGCAGCGCTGGAATGCCAACAGACCGTATGCTGGAAACCGTGCGCCGTGGCTATTCCGGTCAGGGCGGTCCATTGATGCCGCTTAGTTTCTCAACCCGTGGCGAAGAACAATCGGCCGATACAATGCGCGCAAACCGTCTGTTGAACCAGATGGACCGGCTGAACATGTACCGGATCGCTGCGCAAAAGGCCCCCTTTGCGAACCCTGTGAAAAACGCCTTTCGCTTTACCAGCCAGTTCGGTTTCCGTCGTGATCCAAAGACCGGCGGCCGCCGCATGCACAACGGTGTAGATTTCGCCGCAGGCAGCGGTACACCGCTTTACGCTACGGCGGACGGTGTAGTGTCACATGCTGGCTGGGGCTCAGGATATGGTCGGCTCGTCAAGGTACAGCATGAGTTCGGCGTCGAGACACGATATGCGCACATGTCAAAAATGCGTGTGAAAGTTGGCCAAAGGGTATCGCGCGGACAGCATATAGGTGATATGGGGGCCTCAGGACGGGTAACCGGTGTTCACCTTCACTATGAAGTTCGTATTGGTGGCAAGGCTGTAAATCCCATGATCTTTATCAAGGCTGCAAACGATGTTTTCTAAAAGCAAAATCAACGATCCCGCCCCAAAGCAAGACGCACCAGCGTCGAGCCCGACGGCATCTACCTCTGCGTCAACGGCACCTTCCGCGCCTAAGGCGAATGAATTCAAAGCAAGCGCACCAAAGGCAAAGCCGCCTGCGTCGATTCTGTCGTCCGACCTGCATGTCACGGGCAACATGAAGACAACTGGCGATATCCAGGTTGAAGGCACAGTCGAAGGCGACATTCGCGCGCATCTGCTGACCATCGGCGAGACCGCAACGATCAAAGGCGAAGTGGTTGCCGATGATGTTGTGATCAATGGGCGTATTGTGGGCCGCGTGCGCGGCCTTAAGGTGCGCCTGACATCGACCGCACGGGTCGAGGGTGACATCATCCACAAGACCATCGCGATCGAAAGCGGTGCGCATTTCGAAGGTTCTGTTCAGCGTCAAGACGATCCGCTGAACCCGGGGTCGAAGTCCGCACCTGCGCAAAAGCCAAACCCGGCTTCCTAAGCTTTCTCGCTTATAAGAATTTGATGGGCATCGCAGGGTACTGCGGTGCCTGTTTTCTTTTGGGCATACAGGGCTGAACGCAGATACGGTCGCTCACAATCTTGGCCCCCATCAGTTTAGACACGATAGGGCCCTCCAGTATTTACAGGATTTGCACGAGTTCGGCGGAACGTCTTGGCCCCTTAGTTTCCAGGAGAACGACAAAGGGCGGACCTTTCAGCCCGCCCTATGAAACGTTCTAACTAAGGTATCAGTCGGTAGCTGTGACTGTTTTCATCATATCAGGTGTGCCCTCGACGGCACCATTGCCGCCGGTGCCACGCTTGATCGCGTCCAGCACGTCCAATCCTTCGGTGACTTTGCCCACAACTGTGTACTGCCCGTTCAGGAAATACCCCTGATCGAACATGATAAAGAATTGCGAATTCGCCGAGTCGGGGCTTTGGCTGCGGGCCATGCCCACAACACCGCGATCGAACGGCAGGTCCGAAAACTCGGCCGGCAGATCGGGCATATCAGATCCGCCCGCTCCGGCGCGGCTGGTGCTGCCCCCGGCCTTGCCAAATTCGACATCACCGGTTTGTGCCATAAAGCCGTCGATCACGCGGTGGAACACCACGCCATCATAGGCCCCAGCCTCGGCCAGCGCCGTAAGGCGGGCCGCATGCTGGGGGGCTACGTCTTCGAGCAGATCAATCTTGATCACACCCTGCGCTTCGCCATCGACTGTGATCTCAAGCCCGCTGGCGAATGCCGCGCTGCCCAGTAAGGCAGTGGCAAGTGTCGCTGCAAAAAGCTTACGCATCGGCGGCAACTTTCACGCTGATCATACGATCAGGATTCGCTGGCGGCTCACCCCGTGTCAGCGCATCTACATGTTCCATGCCGGAGATGACCTGACCGTAAACGGTGTATTGACCGTTCAGGAAATCATTGTCCTTGAAATTGATAAAGAACTGGCTGTTGGCACTGTCTGGGTTGGCAGACCGTGCGGCACCGATGCTGCCACGCGCATGTGGCACCTTGGAAAATTCCGCAGGCACGTTTGGCAAGTCAGACGCGCCTGTCCCTGCTGCACGCAGGTTAAAGTTGTCTTCCATGTTGCCGTTGGCCACATCGCCTGTCTGCGCCATGAAACCTTCGATGACGCGGTGAAACGCAACGTTGTCATACTTGCCCGCGCGGGCCAGTTCTTTCATGCGCTCAACATGCTTTGGTGCCAGATCCGGCAGCAGTTGAATTGTGACGGTCCCGCCCTTGAGTTCCATCAGGATCGTGTTTTCTGGGTCTTTGATCTCGGCCATGCCGCTCTCCTATTCAAAAATCATTGCCAGTTACCTAGGACGACTGGCAGCAATTGCCAAGCAGGTGCATTGACCCCGCGCGCGATAACGGCAAAACACAGGGCCAACTGCGAATTGGATTGGGGAAATCAGATGGGCTGGAAAACACTGGATGACATGGACCTGCGCGGAAAGCGGGTTCTGGTACGGGTTGATATCAATGTACCGGTAGAAAACGGGCGGGTCACAGATGACACCCGCATCCAGCGGATTGTGCCGACCGTGCATGACATTCTGGCAAAAGGCGGCAAGCCAATCCTGCTGGCGCATTTCGGCCGTCCCAAGGGCAAACGCGTTCAGGACCTGAGTTTGCTTGTGGTAAAGCCCGCGCTTGAAGCTGCCCTTGCCCGCAAGGTGGTGTTGGCCGAAACGCTGGAAGCCGCCGAAAACGGCACCGAAGAGATCACAGCCGCCGATGTGGTACTGCTGGAAAACATCCGTTTTTATCCCGGTGAAACCGCTAATGACCCCGCGTTTGCGCAGCGTCTGGCTGGCTTGGGCGATGTCTATTGCAACGACGCCTTTTCGGCGGCGCACCGTGCGCACGCATCCACCGAAGCACTAGCGCGGTTGTTGCCCGCCTGTGCGGGACGCTTAATGCAAGCTGAACTGTCAGCGCTTGAGGCCGCGTTGGCAAGACCGGAACGCCCTGTTGGGGCCGTTGTGGGCGGGGCCAAGGTTTCGACCAAGATCGAGCTTTTGCAGAACCTTGTGAACCGGTTGGACTTGCTTGTGATTGGCGGGGGTATGGCAAACACGTTTTTGGCCGCGATGGGCGCGCAGCTTGGCAAGTCATTGTCAGAGCCGGATTTTTTCGACACGGCGAAGGATATTTTGGCGCAGGCAGACAAAGCAGGATGTCGGGTTTTACTGCCCGTTGACGGTCTGGTTGCTCGGGAATTCGCGGCAGGTGCCGATCACGAGGTGATGCAACTAGGCCCCGACACTGTTCTGGCCCCTGATCAGATGGTGCTGGATGCCGGACCGAACACCGTCGAACTGGTGAATGTCGCCTTTGCCGGATTGAAGACACTGATCTGGAACGGCCCATTGGGTGCATTCGAGATCGCGCCATTTGACACAGCGACAGTCGCAGCCGCACAGACCGCCGCGCGATTGACCCGCGAAGGGTCGTTGATTTCGGTTGCTGGCGGAGGCGACACGGTCTCAGCGCTCAACCGCGCCGGCGCTGCCGATGATTTTACCTACATCTCGACCGCGGGTGGGGCATTTCTGGAATGGATGGAAGGCAAAACCTTGCCAGGTGTGGCTGCGTTGGGGGGTTAACCGCTTTCTTCCAAAGAAAACGGGCCGGAATTTTCTAAAAACTCCGTTAGTGCGCCGAGTGAAAGGAAACACGCCAAATCTAGAAACAGGGGATTCCCTTTGCGAATCACCTGTGTCATACTTGGCAGACGTCCAACAAGAGACGGTATGAGGCAGACCCAAATGAACCGCAGCACACGCCCCGCATTCGGAACACTTTTGTTCTTCTCGATAGCATTCGGGCTGGCATTGTATTTTGCTTTCGCAGCGGTGCAGGGCAATTTCGGACTGTTTCGCCGCGCGGAGATCATTGCCGAGGCGCAGGATATCAAACTGCAGCTGACGCAAGTCCAGACAAATGTGGCACGGATGGAAAACCTCACTGCGCGCTTGTCAGATGATTATCTTGATCTCGATCTGCTGGATGAACAGACCCGCAAGGTTCTGGGTATGATCCGCACCGACGAAATCGTCATCCGATAACTTCAGCCACCTTTTCGAGCCTGTTTGTACCTTTCGTACGCGCTGGTCAGTACCGACAGGTTCCGGGCAAAAGCCTCTCGCCATCATTGTTCGAATCCGGTATTAGATAGTTTAACGCTAAACTATTTTGCGCGTGCGCGGGACAACTGTACGGAGGATTTGCCCCATGGCAGCCAAGAAACCGACCAAGAAAACCAAAGCCAGTGCCGACGAGCTGAAGGCATATTACAAGGACATGCTGCTGATCCGGCGGTTCGAAGAGAAGGCCGGACAGCTATATGGAATGGGTCTTATCGGCGGCTTTTGCCACCTATATATCGGGCAAGAAGCCGTTGTTGTCGGTCTAGAGGCCACCACCAAAGAAGGCGACAGCCGCATCACAACCTACCGCGATCACGGCCATATGCTAGCGTGCGGCATGAACCCGGATGGCGTCATGGCCGAGCTTACCGGGCGCGAGGGCGGATATTCGCGCGGCAAGGGTGGCTCCATGCACATGTTCTCGAAAGAGAAAAAGTTTTATGGTGGCCACGGCATTGTAGGGGCAAACGTACCCTTGGGTGCCGGCGTTGCATTTGCAGACAAATATAAGGGCAACGACAACGTCACCTTTACCTATTTTGGCGATGGTGCGGCGAACCAAGGTCAGGTTTACGAGACCTTCAACATGGCCGCCCTTTGGAAGCTGCCGGTGATCTTTGTAATCGAAAACAACCAATACGCCATGGGTACATCCCAGCAACGCTCGACCTCGAGTGCGGAAATCTGGGAACGCGGCAAGGCATTCGGCATCCCCGGTGAAGCGGTCGATGGCATGGATGTTCTGGCCGTGAAAGAAGCCGGCGAACGCGCGGTGAAACATTCGCGTAGCGGCGACGGGCCATATATCCTCGAGATCAAGACGTACCGTTACCGTGGCCATTCGATGTCGGACCCGGCCAAGTACCGTACCCGCGAAGAGGTACAGAAAATGCGCGAGGAACGGGACCCCATCGAACAGGTCCGCAACATTTTGCTTGAGAACAAATACGCAAGCGAAGACGATCTGAAGGCCATCGACAAGGAGATCAAGAAGATCGTCAACGACAGCGCCGAATTCGCCAAAAACAGCCCCGAGCCCGCCCCCGAAGAGCTTTGGACAGATATTTACGCAACCGAAGTTCCACAGGAGGCTTGAACCATGGCAACTGAAATACTTATGCCCGCCCTAAGCCCCACCATGGAAGAAGGCACGCTGGCCAAATGGTTGGTCAAAGAGGGCGATACCGTGTCCTCTGGTGACATCATGTGCGAGATCGAAACCGACAAGGCCACGATGGAATTTGAGGCGACGGACGAAGGTGTTATTGGCAAGATCCTGATCCCCGACGGCACCGAAGGCGTCAAGGTCAACACCGCGATCGCTGTGTTGCTGGAAGAAGGCGAAGATGCCTCTGCCGCTGACAATGCCTCGAGCGCTGCCCCTGCTGCGGACGCGTCCCCTGCCCCGAAGGCTGCGGAAAGCAAACCTGCCGAGGCCAAAGCGCCAGCCGCCCCCAAGACCGACACCACACCCGATTGGCCCGAAGGCACCAAGCTGAAAAAGCAGACCGTGCGCGAAGCGTTGCGTGACGCGATGGCCGAAGAAATGCGCCGCGACGAGAACGTGTTCCTGATGGGCGAAGAAGTCGCCGAATACCAAGGTGCCTACAAGATTTCCCAAGGGTTGCTGGATGAATTTGGTGCCAAGCGCGTCATTGACACGCCGATCACCGAACATGGCTTTGCCGGTATCGGCGTCGGTGCGGCCTTTGGCGGTCTGCGCCCTATCGTGGAATTCATGACGTGGAACTTTGCCATGCAGGCCATTGACCACATTCTGAACTCCGCCGCCAAGACGCTATATATGTCCGGTGGTCAGATGGGTGCCCCCATGGTTTTCCGTGGCCCGAACGGCGCTGCGGCGCGGGTTGGCGCGCAGCACAGCCAAGATTACGCCGCGTGGTATATGCAGATCCCTGGCCTGAAGGTGGCGATGCCCTATTCGGCATCTGACGCTAAGGGTCTGATGAAATCTGCCATCCGCGATCCGAACCCCGTTGTGTTCCTCGAGAACGAGATCATGTACGGCAAAAGCTTTGATGTGCCGGATGTGGTTGACTATACCGTACCGTTTGGCAAGGCTCGCATCTGGCGCGAAGGCAGCGACGTGACCATCGTCAGCTTTGGCATCGGCATGACCTATGCCCTTGAATCGGCAGAGAAACTGGCCGAGGAAGGCATCGACGCCGAAGTTATCGATTTGCGCACATTGCGCCCGATGGACACAGCCAGCATCATCAAATCGGTGATGAAAACCAACCGCTGCGTAACCGTCGAAGAAGGCTGGCCGCAAGGTTCCGTCGGCAACTATATCTCAAGCGTAATCATGCAAGAAGCGTTTGATTATCTGGATGCGCCGGTGATCAACTGCACAGGCAAGGACGTTCCAATGCCCTATGCTGCGAACCTTGAAAAGCTGGCGTTGCTGACCACGGATGACGTGATCGCAGCGGTCAAAAAAGTCACTTACAAATAAGGAGCGGACGACATGCCCATAGAAATCCTCATGCCCGCCCTCAGCCCGACGATGGAAGAAGGCACACTGGCCAAATGGCTGGTCAAAGAGGGCGACACCGTGTCCTCTGGCGATGTGATGTGCGAGATCGAGACCGATAAAGCCACGATGGAGTTCGAGGCCACTGATGAAGGTGTGATCGGAAAGATTTTGATTTCAGATGGTACTGAAGGCGTGAAAGTGAACACGCCGATTGCGGTGCTGCTGGAAGACGGCGAAAGCAAGGACGACATCGGCGCGGCTTCTACCCCTGCCGCGGCGGCCCCTGCGCCTGCTGCGCAAGAGGCATCTGCGCCAGCCGCTGCAGCAACTACCGCACCCTCCGCACCAAAATCAGGGGATGGCACCCGCATCTTCGCAACCCCCTTGGCGCGCCGGATTGCAGGCGACAAAGGGTTGGACCTGTCCCAGATCAAAGGTTCAGGCCCCCATGGACGGATTGTCAAAGCCGACGTTGAAGGCATGTCCAAATCTGACGCACCCAAAGCCGCGGGAGCGGCTCCGACAGCAGCAGCGGCCAAACCCGCCCTCGCGGCAGGGCCATCAGCCGAAGCCGTCATGAAGATGTACGAAGGTCGAGAGTATGAGGAAATCACCCTCAATGGCATGCGCAAGACCATCGCGTCGCGTTTGACCGAGGCCAAGCAATCGATCCCGCATTTCTATCTGCGCCGGGACATCCAACTTGATGCTCTCATGGCGTTTCGGGCTGATTTGAACAAGCAACTCGAAACACGCGGGGTAAAGCTGTCGGTCAATGACTTCATCATCAAAGCCTGCGCCTTGGCGCTGCAAACCGTGCCTGATGCCAATGCAGTCTGGGCGGGGGATCGCATTCTTAAGCTCAAGCCATCGGATGTTGCTGTCGCTGTGGCCATCGACGGCGGGCTTTTCACGCCTGTACTGAAAGATTCCGAGAGTAAATCGCTCTCGGCCCTCTCAGCTGAAATGAAAGACCTTGCCACCCGCGCGCGCGACCGGAAACTTGCACCACATGAATATCAGGGCGGTAGCTTTGCAATTTCCAACCTCGGGATGTTTGGCATCGACAACTTTGATGCTGTGATCAATCCGCCGCATGGGGCGATCCTCGCCGTCGGCGCGGGTGTGAAAAAGCCTGTTGTCGGAAAAGATGGCGAACTGGCAGTGGCTACGGTTATGTCGGTGACCTTGTCGGTCGATCACCGCGTCATCGACGGTGCCCTTGGAGCGCAACTTTTGTCAGCGATCAAGGACAACCTCGAAAATCCAATGACGATGCTTGCCTAGTCCAATTCCAATTGGACAGTTATCATCGGACGGCTTGGGGCAGACAGCCCCCCATCTAGTTGTCAGAATGGGGTGAACAGGCCCTTTAGTTCAGAGATAAAAAAAGCCGGGATCAAAAGATCCCGGCTTTTCTATTGTCTCATATCTGTCTTGGAGAACTCAGTCGCCTTGCGGTCCGATCATGTGATCCATCAAAACCGAAGGCTGATCGCAACCTGCCTCGCCCACGACACGCGCCGGAATGCCGGCAACCGTTTTGCAGGGCGGCACGGCCTCAAGTACGACTGAGCCTGCAGCAATTCGGCTGCAATGCCCGACTGTTATATTCCCCAATATCTTAGCCCCGGCCCCGATCAGCACACCATCACCAATCTTAGGGTGTCTGTCCTGTTCTTCCTTACCTGTCCCACCAAGCGTCACAGAGTGCAGCATTGACACATTGTCGCCGACCACTGCCGTCTCACCGATCACCACTGAATGGGCGTGGTCAATCATTATGCCCTTGCCGATTTTGGCCGCTGGATGGATATCGACGCCGAAAATTTCGCTGACCCGCATCTGAACAAAATATGCCAGATCGTATTGGCCCTTCATCCAAAGATGATGCCCGACTCTGTAGGCTTGGACCGCCTGATAACCCTTAAAATACAAAATCGGCTGCAGCAGACGGTGGCACGCAGGATCGCGTTCGTAAATTGCCACCAGATCCGCACGGGCCGCTTTGATCAGGGATGGATCATTGGCATAGGCCTCTTGAACCATTTCCCGCACAACCATCATCGACATTTCATTTGACGCCAGCTTGGCCGCAATTCTATAGGAAAGCGCCTTTTCGATGGATTTGTGATGCAAAATGCATGCATGGACAAAGCCGCCCATGAGCGGCTCATCCAATACAGCCTGCTGTGCTTCGATCAGGATCTGATCCCAGACAGGATCAACTGATGCAATACTTCTGCGGGGTTCTGCCATGACAATATCCTTCTTTGCCATGACAATATAGCACTTCTACCCAAAGTGCCAAACGCAAAGCCTTGATCAGCCCTATCAATGTCACTGATACAAACGTGGATTCCCCGGATCAGATGATCAGACTTCGATATAAGCCGGCGGTCCACCCCCGTAACTGGCCGAGATTTGCGCAACCGACACAAGAACTGCTCCAGCTACACCATCGCTCGTTTGCATATTTTGATCATAGTGCCAAGTTGAGGAAGTGGTATGGGCTTCGCGCAAAATTTGTCCGTTTTGGGAAACACGAACCAGATATTGCTCGCTCTCTTCGCCCAAGGGCACCTCGAACGTGTCCCACCCGTCCCCGTCAATTCTGGTGCGCCGGATCCAATCCAGTTCTATCCCCCCTTGTGTGATGGTGCTGCGCAGGTGGCACGGACTGAGCGGACGCAAGCCGTTGCCATCAAACGCTTCTGTGCGATGAATGTATGATGGGTCATCATACCCGCGCTGTGCGGGTCCGATGCGATAGTTTTGCACGATGCGCCGCAAATTCGGGCTAATTGCCAATTGCGAAGGCACGCCGTTTAGCAACACGAACTGTGAACCCACGGGCCAAACAGGTGGCATCAGCGCATCGGTACCCGCTTGGCCGCGCAGCCGATTGGTCAACCAATAGGTATTCGGAGCCACCAGCTCGGCCGCGCTGAATTGGAACACTTCCCAATTGTCCGCAGTTCCGTCACCGATGGCTGCCAGGTTCGCCCCCCCTAGCACTGCAGACCTTTCCACGCTTTCAAGCACGCCACTCGTCAGACGCACCTGCAAGCCACCACCATGATCAAAGAGCCCGGGTCGCGACGCGGACAGATCCGTTTCGGTCACGCCCATCGTTGCGCGGATCGGCAGAATTTTATTCAATTGATAGTTTTCATCCGTGGTAGAAACATAAACTGCAACACTGCCCGGCCAAGGTTGCGCGGTTGTCGCGATATAAGGAGCGTGCGGTACCTCGTCTCCCCGCAGCAATGGCAAGTCCATGATTAGGGCGTTAACCGGCACTGGTGCCGCAAATGGCCTGAGCGCGGCAAGTTCGTCATCAAACGAGGCGGGGTTGTAGACCTCCGGTTCGATCCGCACCGCCTCGATCAGCTGCATTTCTCCCTGCTCGACCCGGTCAATGCGGTATAGCGCGTCGCCTTCGACTCCTTCGGCGGGCAATTCAATTACGTCCCCTGCCCCAACGGACAGCATCGATGGCGGCAATGCCAACCGCACCGTTTCACGCGACACTCGCGCCTCGGTCAGCCAGCGCTCGATCACCTGACGCCCTTCTGCGCGGGTCAGGGCCATATTGAACTCTGATGCGGCAATTGCGTGGGTCGCATCCTGCGCAAGAACCGCCTCCTCTGCGATAGTGTCAAAGTTCCCATCCGCCTGCACAAACCGCAGACGCACACGGCCCGCAATTTCTGCCTGCGCTTCACGAGTCTGTTCAAGGCTGCCGTTCAATTCGTTGCTGACTGCCAACTGGGCTGTATCCAGACGCACGGAATTTAACCCGTCACGCATCACAAAGTGCAGCACGCCGCCCCGTTCCACCGCATCAAATCCATAGCGTAGCATCAACGGTTGCAAACTTGCCCTCGCATCGCTGATCTGATCCACAGCATAGCCACGCACAACTCCATAAAGCGCCGAAGTGTCAAATGCCTCAAGCCCCGCACGCCGGCATATCTGCGCAACTACTGTCGACAGCGGTTGGGATGACACACGCCCATTCAGCCAATGCCCGCGCGCATAATTTTGACCGTCGCTCCACAGGTTGCGGTTGTTGGGGAAGTAAGGATAGGGCCGCGTATCCCATGCCCAGACGAATGCGCGGGACATATCGATCATTGGTCCGCCATACTCAGGCGAAACCGGGTTGTGCGCGGGGTCGGACCAATAGTCGATAAAGGCGCGCAAATATTGCACTTGGATCAAATCATCCCGCGCGCCGGTCGAATGGTGCGGCAGGCTGCTCTCCGAACTTTTCAGGTCCAAGAATTTGTTTGGCTGGTTGGTGCCCTTGTTGATCGCAGCACAGCCATATTCATCGACCCACGCGGCGTCAAACTGCGGGCCACGCAAGCCGTCGGGGTCATGGGCCGTGTGCACCGACGCCACCGCCCCGTTAGGCCACACCAGACGCTTGCGAGATGCTTCCCAATCAGGCCGCCGGTCCGCTGGCGAACAAGCCAAAATTCCACTGTCACCAAAAATCATTACCTCGCGGACCTGCTCGATAGTCTCGCCCACCAGTGCCACGCGGCGGCAGCGCCCCGCATCCAACGGCCTTGCGCCCTCTACCTGTGCGCGGACCCATTCGGCACCAGCGCGGGTTTTACCTGCCCCACGTCCACCCAAAATAACCCAAGAACGCCAATTGCCCTCGGGCGGCAACTGATGCGGCATCGCCCAGAACTCGAACAAAAAAGGGAGAGCCATAAGCTCTCCCTGATCCAGTTCATTCAGAAATTGGTTTTGCAGCGCCACATCGGCGGAGCCGATCCAGCTTGCACCCGATCTCAGCCCGCGCTCGGTCCAGATCAAGGGCATACCCCCCTCGGGCAATGCCCGCTTGCCTGTTTCTACAGTCATTCAGATAGGTCTCCACTTTGACGCACGTCGCCACCATGCCGCTGGCTTTACCCAGTGCCTTTGACGCCGCAGTTTCATTTAATTCCTCCCCGGAAATGGCCTGTTCTTTCAGGCTCTGAATTTCGCGACGCAGGTCGCGGATTGCTGACTGAAGTGCTCTGAAATGCTCTTCGCTTTCAGCAATCTCTTGCTCCGGGGTAATCATAGTCATTTTGCTCATACCTCTCGTTTGGAACCTCCAAAACCGAGCGAACACGAAAAAACGGCCACCGGAAATTAATCCGGGGCCGTCTGCCCATTTCGTCTAGCATGCCTAGATATCTACGTCAGAGCGGTCGCAAAGTCAAGGAAAACAAAGTTATCAAAACCTTCCAAGCCATTACGATGGTTAAGAAATTCTTAAAAATCTTAACCCACCCGCAAGATCAATCGCCGCCCGTAGACGCATTCCCAGCAGCCGCTGCACCCCGTTCGGCCTCAATCACACGCCAGGCGGCCACATTGCGGTTATGCTCTTCCAAGGTCACCGCAAAAGCATGCCCACCCGTGCCATCCGCAACAAAGAAAACATATTCCTCTTCAACAGGTTGCGCAGCGGCCATCAGGCTCGCCTGACCAGGGTTTGCAATCGGCGTCGGCGGCAATGCCGGGATGACATAGGTGTTGTACGGCGTCTCTGCGCGCAGCTCGCTGCGACGCAATCCACGCCCCAGAATACCCTCGCCCTTGGTGATCCCGTAAATCACCGTAGGGTCGGTCTGCAACCGCATCCCTTGATTCAATCGGTTGATGAACACACTGGCCACCTGCCGACGTTCTTCCGGCACGCCGGTCTCTTTTTCGATGATTGACGCAAGCACCAGCATTTCTTCCGGTGTCTCGACAGGCAGGCCGGGATCACGTGCGTCCCACGCCTCGGCCAGGCGCTGCTCTTGCGAGGCCTGCATCGCCGCAAGAATGGTATTGCGATTCTGGCCCTGCGTTACCTCATAACTGTCCGGTGCCAATGTGCCCTCCGCGGGAACCTCGGCAATAACTCCATCCAGCAAATCAATGGATTTCAACGCCTCGACCACCTGCCAACTGGTCACACCTTCGGCCATGGCGATGCGAAACCGCGTGTCGGCGTTGGCTTTGGTCTGGGTATAGACCTCAGGAACGTCATCTACACCGGGTGTAAATTCAGCCCGCTCGATGAAACGGCTCGTTGCAGGATCCAACTCGCGCACCTGCGTGCTGATCCGGTTGACCCCGATCCGGTACACAACTTCAGTGCCGCATGTGCTGGCCCCGCCCCGTGTAACCGTATCCACAATCTGCTTCATGCTCGCTTCTGGTTCGATCAAGAAACTACCGGCCTTCAACGCCTGCGTCTTTTCTTCGTATTTGGCACCAAGCCGGAAAATTGCAGCCGAACTCACCGCGTCCTGCTGGGCAAGGTTATCGCCCACAGCCCGCATGTTCGATCCGCGCTCGACCTGCAAGCAAATCGCCTGCGACAGCGGTCCGGGCTCATCATACTGCCCCCGCCCCCAGATAATGACGCCACCTAAAAGGAACAACGCCAAAATCAGGAACGTCACTGCGTTAGACGCGATATGTCTCCACATTAGGAAATCTTTCCAAACAACACGCTCGCGTTAGTGCCACCAAACCCGAACGAATTGCTAAGCGCGACATCAATTTTACGTTCGACCTTTTTGTTCGGGGCCAGATCGATCTTTGTCTCAACCGCAGGATTATCCAGATTGATCGTTGGCGGTGCCACCTGATCCCGGATCGCAAGGATCGAAAAGATCGCCTCGATAGCGCCAGCGGCACCTAACAGGTGCCCTGTCGCCGATTTGGTCGATGACATCGTAACGCCTTCAACAGCATCCCCTAGCATCCGTTCGACGGCACCCAGCTCGATCACGTCTGCCATGGTCGATGTGCCATGCGCGTTAATATAGTCAATATCTTTCGGCTCAAGGCCCGCACCGCGCAATGCATTGCGCATGGACCGTTCAGCCCCATCGCCATCTTCGGCGGGTGCCGTGATGTGATATGCGTCACCTGAAAGACCATATCCCAGAACTTCGGCATAGATCTTTGCACCGCGCGCTTTGGCGTGCTCGTATTCTTCGAGCACAACAATGCCTGCACCTTCGCCCATGACGAAACCGTCGCGGTCCGCATCATAAGGACGGCTGGCTTTCTTGGGGTCATCGCCACGCTTTGTCGACAACGCCTTGCACGCGTTAAAGCCCGCAATGCCGATTTCGCAAATCGCAGCCTCTGCCCCGCCTGCAACCATCACATCGGCGTCGCCATGGATGATCAAGCGGCTTGCATCCCCGATGGCATGCGCCCCGGTAGAACACGCAGTTACGACCGAATGGTTCGGACCCCGGAAACCATAGCGAATCGACACCTGACCCGAAATCAGGTTGATCAATGCGCCAGGCACAAAGAACGGGCTGACGCGGCGCGGGCCTTTTTCATGCATCATGATGGCCGTATTCGCGATCGAGTTCAGCCCCCCGATACCCGACCCGATCAGAACGCCGGTGCGTTCCTGATCTTCGCGATCCGTTGGCGTCCATCCAGAATCTTCGATCGCCTGCTGTGCCGCAGCCATACCGAACAGAATGAACGTATCAACTTTGCGTTGCTCTTTCGGCTCCATATACTTGTTGGCATCGAACGTGTCGTCGGTGCCATCGCCAAGAGGAACCTCGCAAGCGTATTGCGTGACCAGACGGCTGGCATCAAACCCCGTGATCGGGCCCGCGCCCGATTGACCGTCCAATATTTTGGACCAACTTGCCTCGACCCCATCGGCCAACGGCGTCACTAGCCCTAAACCTGTCACCACTACTCTGCGCATATCCAAGCCCCTTGGTGTTTTTGTGCGTTAATCGGCTATACATTGGCACTGTGCCGAATTTCAAGACGCGATGCATACCGTTGATTTCAAACGGGCGGGCCTTTGCGCGCCATCAGGCAAACATCTGTGCCTTCAACCGTGACTTCGCGCAGCGCAACATACCCCAGTGCGTGCGCCAAATGCAGTGAAACATCGTTTTGCAGATCGATCATGCAGACCGTCCGCCCCGCGACCACCCGATCAAACCAATCATGGGCCGCGCGGGCCGCCTCAAGTCCTAACCCGCTGCCCTGTGTATCGGGGGCCAAGACCCAGCCTGCTTCGGGGAACGGGTCGAAATCATCCCCGAACCCACGGGAGCCAAAGAAAAAGCCAGTCTGCCCTGCCATTTCGCGGGTGCCGTGCGGCTGGATCGCCCATTGTCCAAATCCCACGATCTGCCAATGCCCCGCATTGCGCAAAAACGCATCCCAAGATTGCGCCTTGGGCCATGGTTTACCGGTAATATGCGTTACGACCTCGGGCGTGGCCCAAATTTCTGCATAGCGCACAAAATCTTCGGACCGCATGGCCCGCAAGGTCAGTCTGGCGGTGTTGATCGTCGGTACAGCTCGAGACATATGGTGAATTGCTTTCACGCTATTTGTTATGTGCCGCCACTGTCACCCAAGCAGACACCACGAGACAAGCAAGAACCACCCGCGCGAAAGAAAAACGGCGGCCTTCCGCTTTGGAGGGCCGCCGTTTTAGAATAATTTTGCCGATCTACCCGCTAAACGGACAATCAGCAGAAACGCTTAGGACGCTTCTTTGATGAACTTGACTGCGTCGCCGAATGTCTGGATGTTTTCAGCTGCATCATCAGGAATTTCGATGCCGAACTCTTCTTCGAACGCCATAACCAACTCAACAGTGTCGAGGCTGTCTGCGCCAAGATCATCGATGAACGATGCGTTCTCGACTACTTTGTCTTCTTCAACACCCAAGTGCTCTACAACGATCTTCTTTACGCGTTCTGCGACGTCGCTCATAATTAGTCCTCATTCATTCGGGCAACTATTGCCCTCTTCTGTTTCCGCCCAAAGCCTAGTGGCCCGTTTGGATCGTGCCCCGAAGGGCGGCTATGGTCCTTGTTGACACAAGGCATGGGGGGCAATCAAGCCTTCCCAGATTCAAATCTGCGCATCCTTTAACATAAGACGCACATTTGGCAAACGCTTTGCAGCGCAGGGTCACAACATGGCCATACCGCCGTTCAGATGCAAGGTTGTTCCTGTGACATAGGCGGCCTCGACGCTGGCCAGATAAACAACGGCTGCGGCTACCTCGGACACATCGCCCATACGTTCCAAAGGAATCTGCGACATGATTACCGTTTTTTGATCGTCTGTCAGCTTGTCCGTCATCGCTGTGGTAATGAACCCCGGCGCAATCGCATTTACCGTGATGCCACGGCTGGCGACCTCATAGGCTAGTGATTTTGACATACCAACCATTCCCGCCTTAGATGCCGCATAGTTGGCTTGTCCAGGATTACCTACCGCGCCTACGACGCTCGAGATATTCACGATCCGGCCCCAGCGGGATTTCATCATGCCACGCATCACGCCCTTGCACAGCTTGAATGTCGCCGTAAGGTTCACGTTAATCACTGAATCCCACTCGTCGTCCGTCATGCGCATAAACAGGTTATCGCGTGTGATGCCGGCATTATTGACTAGAATATCCACTGACCCCATCGCCGCAATCGCTTGCTTTGGCAATGCTTCAACCGCGCTCATATCGCTAAGGTTACACGTCAATACATGGGTGCGGTCGCCCAGCTCGGCCGCCAGTTTTTCAAGCAGCTCTGTCCGCGTCCCAGATAGCCCAACGGTCGCGCCCTGAGCATGCATGCTGCGAGCAATAGCAGCGCCAATGCCAGCAGACGCGCCCGTAATAAGCGCATTTTTTCCTGTCAGATCAAACATATACCTGTCCTTTTATTCTTATTTCGGCTCACGCCGTATTCATCGCTGCTGCGTCTGCCGCGTTGCCAACATTCACGCAAGTGATATCTTTGTTGATGCGGCGGATCATACCGGACAAGGCTTTGCCTGCGCCGATCTCCCAAATCTCGGTCACGCCATGCGCGCCCATCCATTCGACGGACGACAACCAACGCACCTGACCGGTGACCTGCTCGATCAGCAGCTTGCGGATCTGGTCCGGGTCACTGACGGCTTCTGCGATCACATTGGCCACCACCGGCACCTTTGGTGCGTGCATTGTCACGTCGGCCAAAGCCTGCGCCATTTCTTCGGCCGCGGGGGCCATCAGTGCACAGTGGAACGGTGCCGACACCGGCAATAGCAAGGCACGTTTCGCACCAGCGGCCTTTGCCAGATCAAGCGCGCGTTCAACGGCGGCCTTGCTGCCCGACACGACATTCTGCGCCGGATCGTTTTGATTGGCGACCTGACACACCTCACCTTGGGCGGCCTCGGCTGCAACCTGTTCTGCTTGCTCAAAGCTCAGGCCCAGCAGGGCAGCCATTGCCCCCTGTCCGACCGGCACAGCCGCCTGCATCGCGCGGCCACGAATGCGCAGCAACCGCGCAGTATCGGCAAGCGAGAAAGTACCCGCTGCACAAAGCGCCGCATACTCACCCAGCGAATGCCCCGCAACATATGCAGCTTTCTCGACCGTGATCCCTTCGGCGTTCAAGGCAGCCATTGCGGCCATGGATGTGGCCATTAACGCGGGTTGCGCGTTTTGTGTCAGGGTTAACGCCTCGGCGTCGCCCTCCCAGATCAATGTCGACAGCTTCTCGCCAAGCGCCTCGTCCACCTCGTCAAAGACGGCCTTGGCCGCTGGATAGGCGTCGGCAAGATCGCGGCCCATTCCGATGGTTTGCGCGCCCTGGCCCGGATATACGAATGCTATGCTCATAAGGTCCCCCGTTTTTTCTTTGAAACGCCTTTAACGCGTGGGGTCGACGCAAACAAGCCTGCACCGACCCTGTGCGCATATCCGCAATTGTCTGGCACCTGTAATCAACTACACTCCGCCCAAATGAACCCGGAGACCAAGATGGCCATTAGCAACACTGCGATCCGCTTCGGCGGCGTCACGAAAACCTTTCACTGGCTGACCGCCCTGCTGATCCTGTCCCTGATCGCATCCGGCCTGTTTGCCGAGGATCTCCCTCACGAGACGCAGGCCCAGCTTACCGAGAAAGCGTGGTACTTTTCACTGCACAAGACTATGGGAGTGGCCGTGTTTTTTGTGGCTTTACTGCGGATCAACTGGGCCATAATCCAGCCCAAGCCGGGCCTGCTGAATGCCGACAACAAACTGGAAAGCTGGCTGGCTGAAACCGTTCATTGGGTGCTGTATGCATCGATCGTTCTTGTGCCACTCGCTGGTTGGGTCACCCACGCAGCCGCGTCCGGCTTTGCGCCTATCTGGTGGCCTTTGGGTCAAAATTTGCCGCTGATCCCCAAAAGCACCAGCATCGAACATCTGTTCGGCACCGTGCATGTAATTTCGGGCAAAGTATTGATGGGCGCATTGGTCCTGCATATCGCCGGTGCGCTAAAGCACCACTTTATTGACCGCGATTCGACACTGCGCCGCATGCTGCCCGGAGAGCCCCCCATCGGCCCCATGCCCGCCCAACACCACAGCAGCGCCCCTGCCCTCACCGCCTTTGCGATCTGGGCCGCGACGCTGGCCGTCGGGTTTGGTTTGGGCGTTGCGGGTGGCAAAGGCGACGCAGAAGCCGCGCCGGCGCTGGAACAGGTTGCATCGGAATGGACTGTGCAGGACGGCACAATCGGCATTTCGGTCATCCAATTCGGATCAACCGTCGGTGGCAGCTTTGCCGATTGGACCTCCGCCATTTCTTTTGACGAAACCGTGCAAGACGGCAAGGCGGGCGAAGTCACGACGACTATCGCCGTCCCCTCGCTGACCATTGGATCTGTTACGGATCAGGCGATGGGCACAGATTTCTTTAATGCTGAAAATTTCCCCACGGCCACGTTTCAGGCCGATATAACTGTCGCCGCTGACAGCTATCTGGCTGATGGAATGCTCACCATCAAAGACCAGTCGGTGCCCGTGTCCCTGCCCTTTACCCTGACCCTAGATGGCGACAAGGCGACGATGCGCGGTACTACGACATTGGACAGACGCGAATTTGCAGTTGGTCAGAGTGTGACAGACACAGCAACCTTGGGCTTTGATGTCACCATCGAAATCGAACTGACGGCAACCCGCGCGGCACAATAGCAACGCCCCCGGTCCAAACACAAAAACGCCGGGGTTATTGCCCCGGCGTTTTCAATTTTAACGATAGCTAGAAAGCTTACTCAGCCTTCATCGCCTCGACTGAAATGTTGATTTTCACTTCGTCGCCGACGAAAGGTGCGAATTTGCCAAGGTTGTAATCCGACCGCAGAACCGATGTTGTCGCGTCAAAACCAGCCCAAGGCTTGCCCGCCATCGGGTGCTCACCCATTTGGTTCAGCTTTGCGTCCAGAACAACCGACTTGGTCACGCCGTTCATCGTCAAGTCGCCTGTGATTAGACCGGTCTTTTCGCCCGTTACTTCTATGCCAGTCGACGTGAATGTCACCATGTCGCCTTCGGCTGCGCCAAAGAAGTCAGCGGACATAAAGTGATCGGTGCGTTTCTGCCAACCTGTGATCATGTCCATAACAGGGAAAGATACGGTGACCGATGAATTTGCGGGCTCTGCCTCATCTATCATGATTTCGCCGTCGAAACCGCTGAATAAGGATGTGGTCGTGGAATAGCCAAGGTGGTTATAGGTGAAGACGATCTGGCTATGGCCCGGGTCGAGAACGTATTTTTCGGCGGCAAAGGCAGATGTGGCACCCAATGTCAGGGCAGTGGCAAGCAGTACAGATTTGAAAGTCATTTGATTACTCCGGTTGGACTGTTGTGTGAAATACAAATGGCGCAAATTGCCATTTAAACAACCCAGCAAGTGCAAACACTGTCTGCGCAAGAATGAACACTGGCGCTAAACCAGTGTGCATTAAATATGTCTTGGATAGATCAATGGCGGACTAAACAGCCTGCCCTGCGTCCCGCAGCCCCGACACCAGAATATCCATGGTTTTCTGATTGCTGACATGCACATCAGCCACGACCGCGCCCTGTTCGTCCCAGAATTTCAGACCCTTCTTTGACTTTTGAACCCGCCCAAGATCGGAAAGCGCGCGACTGTATACCACCAACATCGCCCCCATGGGACCGCGTCGCAAAATGCGCAGCTCAGACCGCAAGACATCCAATTCAACTTCTGATTGCGCCTTGGAGCCAACTGCGAAAACAAGCCAGAACCCTAAAATTAGCGCAAATGTCGATAGGCCCATCTTCATGAGCATCACATCGCTGCTGAAATCCGCGCCGGGTGCCAACCATAGTCCTGAGGCTGCGGCAATCAACGCCACACCAACAACCCGCTGCATTACGCGCGCAATTGTAATCGCCCCTGCTATCGCACCAGCTGTGGCGGTGTATTCTGTGCTTTCGCTCATGAAATCGGATGTTACTGACATATCTTACCCTTCTGGTGTCGATCGCCACCTCTGATGTGCGGCGTTGCGTTACATGAAGTTTTTGCGTCAAATTAAGGCAGTAAAAAGACGGGGATGTGTCACGCAACGGACAATTGCACATTCCGACTGCGGCTGCCCTGATCCGATGGCGGCATTGCCCCTTGTCCTACGCGGGAAACCGTGTATATCGACCCTTCGTTTTGCAACATCTTTTGAACCGCGCAGACTCTCGTGGTGAGGCCGCAAAACGCTCATGCCTCGCCTATGAAATGCGCCTTGATATAAATTGGAGTGCACATGCCGCTTTATGAGCATGTTATGATTGCGCGTCAGGACCTGTCCAACACGCAAGCAGAAGGCCTTATCGAACATTTTGGCACAGTTTTGGCTGACAACGACGGCAAGCTCGTCGACAGCGAATACTGGGGCGTCAAAACGATGGCCTATAAGATCAACAAAAACCGCAAGGGCCACTACGCCTTTCTGCGTTCGGATGCACCTGCACCCGCAATTCAGGAAATGGAGCGTTTGATGCGCCTGCATGACGACGTCATGCGCGTTCTGACCATCAAGGTTGATGAGCATAAAGAATTGCCATCGGTCCAGATGCAGAAACGTGACGAGCGTCCCGAGCGCGGCGAACGCCGCGAGCGCCGTTGATCATCAGCTTGAAAGAAAGGACATAAACCATGGCCGCAAAACCATTTTTCCGCCGTCGTAAAGTCTGCCCCTTCTCGGGCGACAACGCACCGGCAATCGATTACAAAGACACACGTCTTCTGCAGCGCTACATCTCTGAGCGCGGCAAAATCGTTCCATCCCGCATCACAGCAGTCTCTGCGAAAAAGCAGCGTGAATTGGCCCGTGCCATCAAACGCGCCCGCTTCCTCGCCTTGCTGCCCTACGCCGTTAAGTAAGGAGAAAGCACATGCAAGTTATCCTTCTGGAACGTGTGGCCAAGCTTGGTCAAATGGGCGAAGTCGTGGACGTAAAGCCAGGCTACGCACGCAACTATCTGCTGCCACAAGGCAAAGCGCTGTCGGCTTCCAAAGCCAACATCGAAGCCTTCGAAGGTCAGAAAGCACAGCTTGAGGCGCAAAACCTCGAGACCAAAAAAGAAGCAGACGCAATGTCGGACAAGCTGAACGGTCAGCAGTTCGTCGTTATTCGTTCCGCTTCCGATTCGGGTGCTTTGTACGGTTCCGTTACAACACGTGACGCGGCCGATGTAGCAACAGCCGAAGGCTTCACAGTCGACCGCAAGCAGGTCGTTCTGCGTAACCCGATCAAAGATCTGGGCCTGCACGACGTAACAGTCGTTCTGCACCCCGAAGTCGAAGCCACCATTCAGTTGAACGTTGCACGTTCCGCTGAAGAGGCCGAACTTCAGGCCGCAGGCAAGTCGATCCAGGAACTGGCCGCGGAAGAAGAAGCCGCAGCCGAGTTCGAAATCTCTGAATTGTTCGATGATATCGGCTCTGCCGCGAATGATGACGAAGATCTGGCCGAAGCTGTTGAAGCGCAAGAAGACGACGAAGCGAAAGCGTAAGTCTCTCACTGCCTTAGTAAATTTAACGCCGTCCCCGCATTTGCCGGGGGCGGCGTTTTCATTTGAGCGACCTTCCTGACACGGCGTATCAACGGCGAGAACCCTCCTCTAGATTGTCCGTTAGCCTCCTGTTCAGCGACAAAACAGTATTTGATTCCGCGCCAAGACGTTGCTGACTTTCAATATCATGTAAGTGTCGACAAAAAATTGCACTTTGAGATCTGCCAATCTGCGCTTCTACGCTCATTCATCAGTGATTTAGGCGACCCTCTGCCCATAGCAAACCGCCAAGGTTGCGGGACAAGTCAACCGATGTAGGGTTTCCAAAGCAAAAACTAGAGTTTCCATATGTCACACATATCACGCCGCCTGTTGTGCCAAATGCTGTTATGCAGCACTGGCCTTGCTGCTTGTGCCAGCACGCCATTACCCAGTCCCGAACCCGCACCTGCCCCCAGAATGCAGCTCTATCCAAACGAGACACCGGAACTGCGCAGCCTGATCAACAAATGGTCGGACTTCTATGACGTCCCTCGCCCGCTAGTGCACCGCCTGGCTATCAGGGAAAGCACTCACCGCCCAGAGGCGCGCAATGGCCCCTACTATGGCCTGCTACAGATCCTGCCTGCCACAGCGCGCGGCATGGGGTTTCAGGGCAGCTCGGGCGACCTGCTGAATCCTGATGTAAATCTGAAATATGGGGTCAAGTATCTGCGCGGTGCTTGGCTGCTGGCAGACGGCGATCACGCGACCGCCATTAAATGGTACTCGCGCGGTTATTACTATGAAGCCAAGCGGCGCGGCATGCTGGAGAAAACCGGCCTGCGCAACGGGTAATCGGAAAATTCAAATTTTCCGGCCCGGAATTTTTGGAAAATACCGCCACCGTAGAATAGAAAAAGGGCCACCCAACCGGATGGCCCTTTCCTAATTCAGTCTGTCAAAGCGGTAAGACTTATTCGTCTTCCAAAGCCTCAACTGCTTTTTGCAGATCTTCTTTGGACACTTCTTTTTCGTTCAAAGTTGCCTGCTCGAATACATAATCAACGACTTTGTCTTCAAACAGCGGCGCGCGCAGCTGTTGCTGCATCTGCTGGTTTTGCTGAACGAATTCAAAGAACTGACGCTCTTGACCAGGGTACTGACGCGCCTGGTTCATGATCGCTTGGGTCATTTCGGCGTCTGTTACCTGAACTTCGGCCTTCTGACCCAGCTCTGCCAGCAGCAGGCCAAGACGAACGCGACGTGCGGCCAAAGTCTTGTGCTCTTCTGTGGTTTCGATTTCTGGGTGGTCGTGGCCCTCAACATCAGGGTTGTCTTCGTGCCACAGCTGGTGGGCGATCTGGCCCGCTTCGGCATCCAGCAAGGACGGTGGCAGGTCAAAGCTGACCAACTTGTCCAACTCGTCCAACAGGCCACGCTTCATGACAGCGCGCGATGCACCCATGTATTCGGCTTCCAGACGCTCGGCAATCTGACCTTTCAGGCCAGCAAGGTCTTCGGCACCGAATTTGGTTGCCAGCTCGTCATCGATCTTGGCGGCGACAGGCTTTTTGACGTCTTTGATTTTGCACTCAAACACGGCTTCTTTGCCGGCAAGGTGGGGCGCTTGATAATCGTCAGGGAAAGAAACAGTAACATTCTTTTCCTCATCAGCGACAACACCGACCAGTTGCTCTTCGAAACCGGGGATGAAGGAGTTGGAGCCCAAAACCAAAGGATAATCCTCGGCAGCGCCACCTTCGAATGCTTCGCCGTCAACCTTACCAAGGAAGTCGAACACAATCTGGTCGCCGTCTTTGGATTTCACACCAGCTTTGCGCGATTTGAAATCTTGTGCGGTCTCGGCAAGGTTTGCCAGCGCTTCGTCGACGGCAGCATCATCTGCTTTGACGATCATTTTGTCGAGCTTGATGGATGTCAGATCAACTTCAGGGATGTCGGGCAGCGCTTCGTAGGACATTGTGACCTCGACGTCGTCGCCTTCTTTCCAATCTTCGTTGGCCATCTTTACATCAGGCTGCATCGCAGGGCGATCGCCGGACTTTTCAAAGTGCTCTTGCATGGCACCATCGATGGCTTCTTGCATGGCTTCGCCGGTAACCTTTTGGCCGAACTGCTTTTTCAGCAGCGCCATAGGTACTTTACCTTTGCGAAAGCCCTTCATTTCGACTTCGGGCTGCGCTTCGACCAGCTTTTCGTTGACCTTGGCCTCCAGCTCAGCTGCTGTCACAGTGATGGCATAGCCGCGTTTCAGACCTTCGTTCAGCGTCTCGTTGACCTGCATGTTAGCTCCATAGGGTAAGGCCGCGCGATAAAGTGCGCGGGCGGAAAAATTTCCGCTCTTCTATTTGGGCCTGCGCTTGGGCGCAAGCGGATTTGGCTCTGGCGTGAAAGGGTGCGTTGATTTGCAAGCTCCCAGCATAAATCACATGCCCAGGGCTTCTTTGTACATCTCCATCACCGCTTCTTCTTCGGCGATATCGTCTTTGTCACGCTTGCGCAGGGCAATCACCTTGCGCAGTACCTTGGTGTCATAGCCGCGCGATTTTGCTTCGGCCATCACTTCTTTCTGCTGCTCTGCCAGATCTTTCTTTTCAGAATCAAGGCGTTCAATCCGTTCAACAAACTGGCGAAGCTCGTTTGCTGTGACGCGGTAGGTCGCATCACCAACGACGTCGGCGGATTCGGGGTTTGTGGCACTGTCACTCATTGCGGGGTCCTGTGTCTGGAAAGGGTCAGCGCCCTGACTAACGCCGCACCTGCCCTGCCGCAAGCCACACTTGCGATGCCCTGCCAATTCAGATAGCCCGCGCCCCATGGAAAATGCATCAACTTCTCTGTTCGACATTCTAATCTGGGTCGGCGCGCTAATCTCACTCGTGGGATTCTTTGGCCTTGTGTGGTGCATTGTCACCGTGATGCGCGCAAAACGCGCCAACCTGTCCGAGGATGATATGCGCGCGGTCTTGCAAAGAGCCCTGACGCTGAACCTTGGCGCGCTGTTCTTGTCAGTAATCGGTCTTATGATGGTCGTAATCGGTATTATGCTGGGCTAAACCCTCCGATCACTATTTCCAACTTGAAACACATTCAAAATTCGTTATGTATTGCAGCAATGCGGATGCATGGCATCCTTCCCTAATGTGTGAACGGAAACATTGTGATTGAAATGGACTGGATTTGGGGCCTCATTGGCGGCCTGATCATTGGATGCGGCGGTGCCGTCTATCTTTTGGCTAACGGGCGCATCATGGGCGCCAGCGGCATCATTGGTGGGCTTGTTGATGGATCGGGACGCAGTGCTTGGGTCGAACGGGTAAGCTTTATTGCGGCGCTTGTCCTTGCCCCCGCGCTGCTGATCCTTTTTTCTGGTCGTCCTGCGGAAACCAATTTGACCAGTAACTGGGCGCTTATTGTCGTCGCGGGCCTTTTGGTCGGTGTCGGCACACGCATTGGCAACGGTTGTACGTCTGGCCATGGGGTTTGCGGCATTTCGCGGCTGTCCCCACGCGGGATTGTGGCGACCTTGATCTATATTTTTGCAGGAGCGGTGATGATTGTTGCCCTGCGCGGCTTTATGGGGGGAATATAAGATGCGGAATATGTATGCCATTTTGTCCGGTGCCTTGTTTGGCATAGGCCTTTATATTGCGGGTATGACCGACACCGATAAAGTTCAGGGCTTCCTTGATTTTCTCGGCAGCTGGGATCCGACTTTAGCCTTTGTGATGGGGGGCGCGATTTTGCCGATGGCCGTTGCATGGGCTGCGACACGCAACCGCAAACCTTTGGTTGGCGGCGAATTCCCTGAACGCTCCGATCCTATATTCGACCGCCGCCTGATTGTTGGTGCCGTTCTGTTCGGCATGGGTTGGGGTCTTGTCGGGCTTTGCCCGGGTCCGGCACTTGCTTCGCTCAGCTTTGGCGGCATTGGCGGTCTGGTATTTCTGACGGCAATGTTGGCGGGTATGTTCATCGCACCCAAAGTGTCGCCATTGCTGGACAGCAAAGTCACAGGTGGTTAAATCAAACTATGGATATGCGCAAAATCACCCCCCGCTTCTTTGCTTCGCCTCAAATTGATCCGTCCGACATGGCCGCGATCGCCGAGGCCGGCATTACCTTGATCCTGGACAACCGCCCGGATTCAGAGGTGCCCCCAAGCCATCAGCACGAGGCCATAAAGGCCGCCGCAGAGGCAGCAGGGATCAAATTTGCGTACCAGCCGCTGACCCACCAAACCATGACGCCAGACGTTATTGCCAATAACCGTGCGATCAGCACGGCCTCGAATGAGACCGTGTTGGCCTATTGCGCGTCCGGGACACGGTCGACGACCGCATGGGCGCTTGGTCAGGCCGGAGAAGTTCCTGCGGATGATCTGATCGATGCAGCGCGCGCCGGTGGATATGATTTGTCACATATGCGCGGTGTTCTAAGCGCCAACTACGCGTAAAACTTTCGATTAGCCGGTCTTGAATCGGCTGATCGCATCCGCGCCGTTTTCCTCATCATCTTCGAAACCGGGCAAGTCCGACATGTCGGGCATCGGCGTGCTGTCGAAATCGGTGTCTGGATTGGCCATCCCACCCGCCGGTCCGGCGTCTGCCAGTTCAGTGCCCGACAGTCCTAGGCTTGATAGCTCGGTATTGCGCGGTCCGGCATCCGGCAGCGCGGGTAAGTCTTGGACACTGTAGAAATCGTCGAACTGCATATCTTGTGGGTGTTCTTCAGCCAAGTCACCCCTATCTGACGACCGCCGTTGCGGGGCATCGCGCTTTTTCCCGCGGTGTTTTAATCGCAAGGCGCGCATGCCGTCCTGCTGTCCCAGAACCCCACGCCCCACAATCCGCCCTTGCCGCGTTCTGACCTGCGCATCGTCAAAACTGACCATTCCCAGATCAAGCACCTGCCCGACCTGCAGCGCCCCCGCCGCCCGGATTGAGAGTTGGATTTGCGCCAATGACACGATCAGGTCCGCTTTTAAGGCCAGCACATTTTCGCACAGGGTCTTGCCCGCCCCGGATGTTCCATTTCCCTCATCGTCGGGGTCATGCACCACGACCTTTGGCGGTGGAGGCGGAACCGGCAGACAAAACAGCAATTCGCCCTGCCGCGCCCCCTTGGCCAAATCAAGGGTAAAGCGAAGGATATGAAATTATTGGGCATCCAGCGCCAACATCAATAGCCGCACATCCTGCGCCTTTGCACCGAATTTGAACCCCGTCAGCAGGCGGCGTTCCTCTTCGGATTCGGGTAAAGGGGCTGCGCGCTCCAGCAGCGTGTTGATCATTGGTTCGATCAGGGTCGCATCAGTGGCCGTCATAACGCGCGCAGGGCCGTCCCCCTTGACCGGTTGCACCTCGCCCATCGTCTGTTGCTGGATCAACCCACCGACCAAAACGGGGTCCACCATCACGGCACCGCGCGTCCCCGCAGGCCCATCCAGCAAAATCAGCAAATGATCATCCTGAAATATCTGCGTACACGCGTCGTTTTCAACAATATCCTGGGTCGCCCCCAAGGTTGCCAAAGGCAGCTCGAACAGATCGTTGCCCACCTTAGACAGAGTCAGCCGAAGCGCCTTGAGCACGGAAACAGTGCGCGACTGGTGCAAAGCCCGCCCCGCCTGCGTCTTGCGCCGCATCGTTGATTGTTGCTGCTCCGTCACTGCCTACTCCGCCGGACACTTTTCCCCATAGGGGCAGGTCTAAACGGTTAATGGTAAAGATGACCTTTATGCAGATGCGGCAATATCAACATTGTTGCTGGTGCCCCCGGGTGTCGCGGCAGGCAAGGTCACGCGAAATCCGGTGCCCGCTCCTTGCGAAAGATATTTGATATCGCCTTGTAATCTCGTGATAATTTCACGGCAGATGGCAAGTCCCAGACCCGCCCCCTCGCCGCCTTGCCCCGGCACACGAGCGAATTTTTCAAATATCAGGTCGCGCGACGCCGGCTCGATCCCGTTACCGTTGTCGATAAAATCAATCACAACCTGATCATTTTTAAGGGCTACCGTGATCGTCAGTTCCGGTGCATCCGCAACGCAGTATTTCTGCGCATTTGTGATCAGGTTGATAAACACCTGTGCAAGCCGATCCAGGTCGGTCTCAAGCATCACGCCCTCGCTGGCAGGCGTTCTGTTGATTTTGATCGCACCGGTAGAGGCCGCCTGCGCCGTGGTCACGGCAAGGTCGAGCACCCCGCGCAATTCCCCACGCTGCCGGTTCAACGTCACTGCACCATTTTCCAGCACGGACAGCCCCAACAGATCGTCCAACAGTCGCGTCAGGCGGATCGTTTCCGAATGGATGATCGACGCATAGCGGTTCTTTTCCTCAGGGCTCAGGGCCTGTGCGTCGCGCAGAATCTCGGAGAATGACCGGATCGAGGTCATCGGTGTGCGCAATTCGTGGCTAATCTGGCTTAGAAAGCTGTCTTTCTGGTGCGACAGTTGGGTGAGCTTGTCGTTGGCACTGCGCAGTTTTTTAGCCGTATCCGACAATTCTCGCGATTTGATTTCAAGCTGGCTGGAATATTCCAACATCTGTGCAGATTCGTCGGCCACCGCCAGCAGGTCACGCACAGATACGGATGCGCCCCCCACCAGTTGGGCCACCATTGCATGGGCCGTCGCCGCCCCCACGGATGCGGCCAGTTCGCGCTCCAATGCCTGAACAAAGCGCGGCGTCGGTTCTGGCAATCCTTCGGCTTTTTCCTGCAAACGGGCCTGGGCACCAAAGAATGCCTGCGCTTCGGACGGGCCAAGGATACGCTGCGCCATGATCATCAGATCTTCGGTCGCGGCCTCGGATGCGGTCCAGCCGCGTGTCGGGCTTGAGTGGTCAAAGATGTTGACGAATTGCGCGCCCTGCAGACGTTCCATCGGTGCCGGAAAGCTGACCAGCGACCCAATTATGAACGAGAGTGTATTGAGCGATAGGCTCCAGACCACGGCATGTACCGTTGGGTCCAGCCCGCTGACCCCGAACAGCGCATCCGGGCGCAACCATGCAATCCCCCAAAGCCCTTGTTCGAATGTCTGCGCAGACAGGGCGGCACCGGGGCCAAAGCTGGGCAACAGCATTGTAAACACCCACACCGCAAAGCCGATACACAGGCCAAAGACCGCGCCCGTTCGCGTGGCCCCACGCCAGAACACGCCCCCCAGCAGAACAGGCAGAAACTGCGCCACGCCGCCAAAGGAAATCGTCCCGATTGCGGCCAACGCGCCGCTGCCGCCAGAGGCGCGGTAATAGAAGTATCCAAGCGCGATGATAAAAAGAATCGAAAGCCGTCGCGACAGGATCACAACATGGCGGACATCACCTGACTGCTGCACAGTGCCCTGCCCGAACGCCAGCCAGATCGGCATCACGATATGGTTGCTTACCATCGTCGACAGCGCCAAGGTGGCGACAATGACCATCGATGTGGCCGAAGAAAATCCACCCAGAAACGCCAGCATCGCAAGGTTGTTCTGGCCTTGGCTTAGCGGCAGGCTGAGGACGAACAGATCGGGGTTCGACCCTTCGGGCAGCAGATCGAGGCCCACCACCGCGATCGGCACAACGAACAGGCTCATCATCAGCAGATACAGCGGAAAGGCCCAACTGGCGATTTGCAGATGGCGTTCGTCATCGTTTTCAACGACCAACACCTGAAACATCCGTGGCAAACAAATCAGCGCTGCCGCCGACAGCAGGGTCAGCGTGGCCCAACGCCCGCCGTCCACTTGCCAGGTGCCGATGTCAGATCTGTCAATCTGTGCCATTGCCTCGGTCACGCCACCCGCAAGACCCCACACTACAAAAACACCGACAGCGATCAGGGCCACCAACTTTACGATGGCCTCGACCGCGATAGCGATCACAACGCCGTGGTGGCGTTCATTAACGTTCAGTTTTCGAGTGCCGAACAAAACGGTAAACACACCCAGCCCCACAGCCACCCAAAATGCAGCCTGTGCGGTGTTGATCGGGTCAGCCCCGCCGCCGGCCAAGTTCGCTGGGGCAGCAAAAATCGACAAAGACAGCGTAACTGACTGCAATTGCAGGGCAATATATGGGGTCACGCCGATAACAGCCATTACCGTTACCAAGATCGCTAGCAAATTCGATTTGCCATAGCGCGATGAAATCAGATCCGCGATCGACGTTACGCGGTGTGACCTTCCGATCCGTACCAACCGGCGGAGTAGCCACCACCAGCCGATCAATACAAGGCTGGGACCAAGATAGATCGTCACATATTCCAGCCCGGACCGCGCGGCATACCCAACAGCGCCGTAGAACGTCCAGCCGGTGCAATAGATCGACAAGGACAAAGTATAGACCAAAGGCGAACGCAGAAGCCAATCGCCCCGGCCTTTTACAGCCGCCCGTTCAGCTGCAAACGCAACCGCGAACAA